>Ga0247839_1003232_pt1 | contig 22848 bp, 25 predicted proteins | sample LaCruzMarch2015__6_FD_192405 | JGI IMG/M metagenome (GOLD analysis project Ga0247839, IMG submission 192405) | Freshwater microbial communities from meromictic Lake La Cruz, Castile-La Mancha, Spain - LaCruzMarch2015_16m | ecosystem: Environmental > Aquatic > Freshwater > Lake | place: Spain... | reverse complement strand
AATTCTTTCTGCATAGTGAACAGAATGAAAACTTACCCAATCTGCTGACAATTGTTCCCTCATTATATGTTCTGGGCATTGATTCTAATCAGATTGACAATGAAGATGCTAGGTTTATTAATGCTCTAAAATTCAGGTGGTTTGACTTGATAGATAGTGAAAGGCAAAAAATAATCATGGATTTAAATGTGCAGCTTGACAAGCTTAGCAACATTGATGCAAGTGATGAATGCATTAAAGAATCTAAGAGGCAGACCCTGGAATACATATCTTTACTCAAAGACATAAACATAGATTGTCTGAACAACCGTACAACTGTCAAGGATATAATAAGCTATTGGCCAAGTATCATGCAACCAATGCCTTCGTACATTTATGAGAGTTAATTTCCTCTGGATAGGTGACTCCATTGGCAAGATGGAACAATTGACTCTCAAATCGTTCTTAGATCATGGTCATGAATCAGTACTATGGGCATACAACACCAAGCTTGCCAATGTACCAGCTGGTGTGCAGGTACAGGATGCTAGAGAGATTATACCAGAAGATAGAGTTTTTTCTTATACTGGCACAGGTGATTGCAGAAAGGGAAGCTATGGAGGTTTTTCTGATATTTTTAGATATTATCTTTTGTTAAAAATTGGTGGGTGGTATTGTGACATGGATGTGACATGTCTTAACAGCTTTGAGGAAATCGATAAATTACATGAGCTTCTATTCAGACCTCATGTTAAGACAGAATTAGTTGGCAACATCATGAAAACACCCAAGGGGTGCAAAGTTATGGAAGATTGCATAGTTGAAACCGAGAAGGTCATTAATACAGACAATAACAGCTGGATTCGACCTGTGGAAATTCTAAGGGATGTTGTTCTGAAGCACAACATGAGACAACACATATGTCCTGTGACTTGGTTTGGTGACGATAATTCACACATGCTTCTAAAGTATGTTGCCACATCATTTGTCACCAGAGATACAGAGCTACCAAAGTATGCTATACACTGGTGCAATGAAGCAATCTCCACCGGCAGATGGAACAAGCAATTGAAAAGATCTTGGAACGAACCCATACCGACAACACTGTTTTATAATTTATTAAAAAAACACAATTTGTTATGATATGAAGAATTGCATAGCGACAATTTTGGATGATAAGTATTTAGCAGGTTTTCTATTAACACTATTCTCTATTACACAGAGTACAAAAAATATAGACTTCGATATCATAGTACTTGAATGGGGTGAACTATCTGATGAGAGTAGGGACAAAATAGCCAAAGTGTATGACAAGGTGATTTATAAAAGGATTGATACCAATTTATATGATAAATGTTTCTATGATTCCACATGGAGAGAGTGGACATATAATTGCAATTATAGGTTTGATATTTTTGTGTTAGAGCAATATGATAAAGTTTTGTTTTTTGATTGTGATATAATCTTTCAGATAGATTTGAGTGATATGTTGGCACATGATGTAGATTTTGGTGCATGTCCTGCAAATCCGAGAAAAGTTTCTCAGACCAACAAGATAGACGGATTTGGAGGTGGGTTGCTTCTTGTGGGTAAAAAATATTTAAACAATGATACGAGAATGAAATTGATTGAGCTTGCGCTCAGTAAGCCGCTTGAGGATGAGAATCTCAATACAGATAAATGGATAAGCGATGAACCCATACTAAACGTCTATTTTCATAACAAAGTAACTTTTCTACCAGAAAGCTACAATTTAGAGATTACTAAATTAACTTCTGAAAAAATGAAGCATAAAAATAACTACCATTTCGTAGGCCATAACAAACCATGGTATGGAGAACGTATGGACGAAAGATTTGACAGTTTTATATTCAAGGAGATGACCAACAAGGAGGGTCACTACTCAAATATATACTTAATCAAAGATCTCATAGAAATTTACAAGACAACTGCGCTTAATTTGAGTCAGCAAAAAAACATCAACATAATGGATTGCGTTGGTAGAATACATCCCAGGCCATCTAAAGTATGCTCTTTTAATACCAATGGTGTAGATGTTACTAAATTTTCGTGTTGGCCAATAGTGAAAAGATAAATGAAAAAGGCACTAGTAACATTATTAGACGACAAATATTTACCTGGTGGCCTACTTACAATTAATTCACTTGTTAATAGCAGCCCGGGGTTACACATGGATCTAATCATATTCGAATGGGGTACTCTTTCAGAAGATAGTAAAAACCTTCTAAGAAAGATATATAAAAATATTATCTTTAAAAAAATAAACACATCACTCTATGACAATTGCAAATATAGCGGGCAATGGAGAGTATGGACATATAATTGCAATTATAGATTCGATATTTTTACTCTAAAAGAATATGATAAAATATTATTTTTTGACTGTGATATTTTGTTTAATTTGAGTGTTGATGAAGTGTTTTCTCATAATGTAAAGTTTGGAGCATGTCCTGCATCTAAAAATCAGGTAAAACAGATTAATTTAGAAACTGGATTTGAGGGTGGTTTGCTTTTAATAGATAAAACTTTCTTAAGAGATGAAACTAGGGATGATTTGATAAAAATTTCCTTATCTACTCCTCCTCATGATCCCTACATTAAAAATAAAAAATGGGAGAGCGATGAGCCAATTTTAAATACTTATTTCTTAAAAACAATAACTAATTTTCATAAATTCACTTGGTTAGATGAAAAATATAATTTCTTAACTGATCGTCTAACATCAGATTCTTTTAAATCCAATAGAAATTACCAACTCATTGGACACAATAAACCATGGTATGGCAACAAGATAGAGGAGCAATTTGACTCCTATGTGATAAAAAATATCATAAAGAATAATGACAGATGTTTGGCCAGAGTAATTTTAAAACGCCTCCTGCATAACTACAACAATGAAGTCAATAAATTAAAGGCTATAGACATTGATATTCATGATTTCACCTGTAAAATTAAGCCTATAATAACAAATGAATAAAGTCGCTATCATAGTACCACATGGTGATGACGAAGCCCTGGGTTTCGGTGGAGTAATACAGAAGCATGTATTGAATGGAGACATTGTTACAGTCACCATATGCAGAGCACCACATGATGAGAGAACCAAGACACAGTTGTCTGATTCACATAAAGCCAAAGAAATCTTGAAATATCAGAATATTAGACACATGCTCATTTCAGAGGATACCATTAGCAACAGGCCGCTAGATCTGTATAAAGCTTTGGAAAAAGAGTTGAGTGATATTAACCCGGATATACTGTATACTACGTTTTGGGGAGACAACCATCAAGACCATAATATTACATATGAAGCAGTCAGAAGATTGGTAAGAGTGTGGGGACCTCTTAAAGTTGGAAGCTTCCTGGTGGGGGAAATCCCCAGCTCCACAGATCAGTCGCCAAAGATTTCTCATAATATGTTTCTACCTAACAAATACATAGAATTAACACAAGAACAGCTCAATTTAAAGATACAGGCCATGCAGGCTTATTCAACAGAGCAAAAGTATATGCCTCATCCCAGATCGCCATATGGCATAGAGATTTTGTCCAGATCAAGAGGCATGGAGTGTGGAAGGGAATTTGCTGAGTGTTTCATGACTATCAGGGAGATAGAGTAATGTATATTCTTGATTTTTTTGATAAAGACAAGCCTTGCCCGGTAGGGATTAAAGAATGTAGCGAACTAAGAGAAAAATATTTTGGTGAATTAGAGCACAAGGGATCAAGCTGTAGTTCTTGTGATGCTCGAATCATAAGAGACAAATACTTAGATATTATTATCAATCAAACAAAACTCTGATAAATCTTTCAAACTGTTCACAAGCGGTTTTCCCTTTATATTTAAACTGGTATTGAGTAACACCGGGCAGTTGGTTTTCTTAAACCATAATTTTAATACTTCATATAAGAAGGGATTATTAGAATCCACAGTTTGAACTCTGGAGGTTCCATCTATATGCACAGTTGCAGGTATGGCAGTTGGCTTCTTGCATTTAAATGTGTATTGCATGTAGGGAGATGCACCTATACCCATGCTGTAAAAATATTGATCAAAATATTCTAATAATATGCTAGGGGCAAATGGTCTGAACAGCTCTCTACCCTTTATGTTATTAATCCTATCTTGCATGTTTTTATCTCTTGGATCTGCTAGTATGGATCGATTTCCCAAGGCTCTAGGTCCAAATTCAGCTTTGCCATTAACTACAAAACAAAATCCATCCTTGATGATCTTATCAACCACTGATTCAATGCTCTGATCTGGTTCTTGAAATCCCAGAAATGCATTATTAAATTGTATGGTTTTCTTTTTATAAAGCAATGCCGCTCCAACGCTTGCACCCCCATCACCAGGGTGAGGAAATATGTAGATGTCGTCAACCAAATTAATCAACTTGCTGTTGGCAGTGCAGTTCAAAGCACAGCCCCCACCTAGCATTATTTTTTTAGAATTATATTTATACAGCTGTTTCTTAACATATGATAACAGTTTATCCTCATATATTTTCTGTGTTGCTGCAGCTATATCAAACTTGTATCTTGTAATAGTATTATCTTCAAACAAGCCCCGGCATCCCCTGTTCAAATAATACAAATGTTTGAAACCATTCTTGAAAATCCTATCATTCACCCTGTTATAAAACCTGTATGGATCTCCGTAAGATGCCATGCCCATCACTATGTATTCCTCTTCATTGGCTTTATATCCAAGCAAATCCGTCATTGCAGAATAAAATAGTCCTAATGAGTTGGGATAATTTATCACATCTAAAATCTTGAGCTTGTTGTTCTTCACAATATAAGTTGACATGCAATTCAGCTCCCCAACTGCATCAATTATGAAAATTAAGCTGTTCTCTGCATTTCCACTGTATGTATACAGACACGCTGCTGCATGTGAATCATGATGGTTGCAGTATTTTATTTCTGTAAGAATACCTAAATTTTCAAGATATTTCTTTGCATTAAAGAAATTTATCTTCTTATCCCAGATAATATTTCTTAAGAAACGTTTGTGTGGCTTCTCATACCACATGCATACATCTGGATTGCCAAACGAATAAGCACAATTCAACAAATCAACACTCAACTCTTTATCATTTTTTATTCTGGAAAATCTTTCTGATTGTGAAGCAAAAACAATCCTATTATTCCTTACAATGGACACAGATGCATCATGTCCTCCAGCGGAAATTCCCCAGATGTTCATAAAATGCCTCTGTCTTTTATTTCGCTATATAGATATTTGGCTAGTTCTTCATGAGCCGCAGCTCTCAAATGACCGCCACTCTTGGATATACCGTATTGCTTGAAACTCTCTAATGCGGAAAATTTATAAACCCCTTCTTCATCATGTTCAAATATATTATTTTTTTTGTTTAATATTTTTTCTGAATTTATAAATGTTTTATCTCGCTCTGGGTCAAGATGGTTTAGTATTGTACCGCTTATGGTATGAGATCTTAATGTTGGAAGAGTTAAAAATTTTAGGTTCTCCTTTAGTAAATAATTTTCAGCTGCTAATTTTGCATAAGTGTTCATGATATAGAATGATGGAGTTCTGAACAAATAATTCATCACACCAAGTAAAAATTGCTCCATGAAGGGATATTGTTTTATAACTGTATCCACATCAAATCCAATATCCCGCATTACTTCGGTGTCAATAGGTTTGAATTGCTTGGGAAAAAACTTGCACAAAAGAGGATATTCACATATATCTATGATCTGTCTGAATGCTTCTTTGAACGGTATGATGTGTTTCAAATACAGTCTAAGTCTGTTATAATCAGTCCAGCCTACAATGACAAATATCTTCTCAGCATCATGTTTTTTTATTATGTCTGGTAATTCTTTAAAAATTCGTCTAGTGATTTCAAAGTTCGAAAGCCCGTTTTGTGCTAAATTATAATAGTTCTTACATTGTAATGAATCCGACAGATACTTTGCATAGCTATGATTTATGTTGTCAGGATTGTTATGATCAAAATCATCAATTGATTCAGCACCAAAAGTGTTGCTGCAGCCAAAAGCAATCAACGTATCAATCATACAGACATTTGTTTACTCTGTTGCGCTTCTTCATGTTATGAATCAATATTCTTTTTGAAATATATTCTAAAATCTTAAGCTTTATTCTGTAATATAAATCTATCATGCTTTACTTATAATGCAGTAGCCAAAAAAAAAGGCAGAGATTGTTATTATTCTCTGCCTTCCCTTGTGCTGTACTCCAACACAAGTACCGTTTAGGATATTATTATTATAATGGAACTGATAATATTTGCAACTAGAATATTTTGCTTAGTTGTACTGCCTGATTAAACTTGGATAATTCTTTATTCTTCAAGCTCTGCACCTGCAGGTAAGAACCCTTGCACATCTAGACCAGAGCCAATGTAACCAGTCTGCTTTTCAGTCATGGTTTTCTTGTCCACAGTGAATATGCCCCACCCGCCTTCAGGTAATTTTCTCACTTTAATATCTGACATAATATATTTTATATCACAAATTAACAGTTGCAACACAAAAGTTAACTGTTAAAATGTATTGTGCTTAAGCTTTGCATCATAGGTGACGGCTTTGTGGGCAGATCAGTATACAAAGCTTTCTCCAAAAACTTTACATGCAGTATACTTGGTCCACAGCAGGAGAAGCTAAAGGAAAAATTTGACTTTTGTTTCATATGTGTGCCAACAAATACCATCGATGGAAGCACGGATCTAACCAATGTGCACGACAGCTTGAACAAGATTGACTCGGACGTCTATATTCTTAAATCTACTGTGCCAGTGGGCACAAGCAGGGAATTATCCAAAGAACATAACATTGTTTACTGTCCAGAATTCTTGAGCGAATCAAAATACTTCAACCCCACCAATTTTGACGGTGATCTTATCAAATGGCCATTTTTTGTGATGGCTGGAGAAGATAAGAACACAAACAAAGTTTATAACTTGTTCTTATCTGTCTTTGGACCATGTAAAAAATATTCTTTTGTTAATTTTGAAACTGCAGAACTAATGAAGTACAGCATAAACAGCTACTTTGCCACCAAGATAGCGTTTTTCAACAATATCTTTGACATATGCAAACAATACAATGTTGATTATAAATTATTGAGGGAGAATATTCTTTTAGATGAACGTATTTCTGCGCTACACACTGCTGTTTTTGAGGAAAATAGGGGATTTGGTGGTAAGTGTCTACCTAAAGACCTAGAATCATTTCTCAATCAAATCAAAGACAGTAAGAACAAGAGTCTGTTAAATAGCGTGAAGCTTTACAGTTCAGCGCATCTTGAAGCCAATTGATTCACTGTTAGGTGAGTTGGATACTTCCTCTTCATTAAAATCTAATATTTTGATGTCATCCAAGACAAACCATGAATCGCCAATCTTGATGCATCGGTTGTGAGTAGAGAACTTTTTTACAGTTCCTTCTGAAATGGAATAAGGCCTACTCAAAGATGGGGTGAATATAATTTTTTTCCCCAAGATATCTGCAGATGTGTATGAATTGCTTTTTGTCATAACCGGCCCAAGAGGGACTCGAACCCACACTGCAACGATTTTAAGTCGTTTGTCTCTGCCATTGGACTACAGGGCCGAATCTTATTAAACATACGTACATTATAACCACAAAACAGACAAATCAATACTATTTCTGAATCAAATAGCCGCCCAAAATCTTTGCTTCAAGCATGATGGTTTCTTGCTGTTTTTCAGTTAACACCAACTCCCCATTAACACTCTCCACAACCAAAATTCCTATGAATTTATTATCCAAACACTTCACACCTGCACTGTAAAATCCTTTCACGCCTCTGCTCAACATGAATTCTCTGAAGCTCTCATCTTTGATTCTGCTGTGCTGCAAATCAGGTATTCCAAAATGCTCTTTTTCCAGTATTCCCCTCAACATGGTGGTGAACACAGTCACAGGTATGTTCTGTATGGTCTTAATTTCTGAAGAAATGCCTCTTCTGCAGGATTCAAACAACAGAGTAATTTTTTGAAATATTCTGGACATGTCTTGAGGATACAACACCCCACCATTGTGAAACCTGCCAATCCAAACTCTGTCAAAATTATTTTCCTCTCTCAGCACCTCCAGTCTTTCATCAATCTTTGAGTTGTGTCTTATGAATTGTGACATCTCATCCTCCTTTCTCCCCACTTGCTGTGCATCATCATTCTTAATTTTATGATTTAGCCATGAAACCAACATAGGGCTCAATATACCAGTTATAAAGGAAATTATAATAAGTGTTATATTGTGTTGCAAATCAACATTAAAAAGTATATTAGATAACATGATGTCAATATTATTTATTTCTTAAAGCTTGAATTTTACTACATAAACACCTAAATTCTAGATGGTTATAGCAGGTTGCTTGATAGTGAAGAATGAGAGCAAGATCATCACAAGGTGCTTAGACAGTATCAAGAATGTCATTAATTTTCTGTATGTACAAGACACCGGATCAACGGATAATACACTGGATGTGATTAAAAATTGGGCAAGCTTGAACAACATTGATATGGATTGTAATGTTGTGCCTTTTGTGGATTTTGCCCACAACAGAACCAAGGCTTTGGAGAGACTGAGACAGCTCACACATGTGGATTATGCATTGGTATTGGATGCAGATGAAGTCATAGACGTTAAGGGCACAATACCAGCACTGGACAAGGATTTCTATTACACCACATGCAAATATGGCAACATACAGTATCTGAGACCATTCTTAATCAGCAACAAAAAACCATTTCATTACTGCGGTGTTCTGCATGAATTTGTTGATTGCAAAGAGACATACACAAAAGGCATACTTGAGGACGTTTACATCATACCATTTACTGATGGACACCGCAGTGATGATCTGCAAAAATTCAAAAAGGATTCTGTAATACTGGAAGAAGCAATTAGCAGGGAGGATGATTTGTTTCTTAAATCCAGATACACATTCTATTGTGCACAGAGCTACAGAGACTGCAACGAACATCAGAGAGCTTTGGCTAAATATTCTTTGAGAGCCACACAAGGTGGCTGGTTTCAAGAGATATACATCTCTTATCTAAACGAAGGCAGATTGAAGCAATTGACAGGTGAGAGCGCACAAAGCATAATAGATTCTTTTCTAAACGGAATAGACACAGACCCATACAGAGCAGAATGTTATTGTGAGGTGAGCAGAATGTTCAGGTTGACCAAGAAGTACAATTTGGCACACATGTTCAGTGAAAGAGGTCTTGCATGCAAAATGAACAATTCTAATTTATTCTCTGAGCCTGAAACCTATGGATGGAGAATTCTGGATGAATACAGTTTGGCTTGTTACTACACATCCAGATTTGCGCAAGGTCATTCGGCTTTGATCAAACTAATTGAAGAGGCTCCAGATTCAGAAAAAGAAAGACTTAGCAAGAACTTATCTTTTTTTACATCCATCCATGCCTAATTTTTTTCTCAACTTGAGCAGAGTCTTCATGCTGCTGCATGACAAAATCTGCATGGCCAGCTTCTTTGTTATGCTGTTGTGTATGGTTTTGTAGTTTTCTAAAGTGATGAGCTTGTAGCGCTCGAAATCCTCTCCCATGTATTATTTATGGGAATTTGGCCGAATTTATTTTTTCTTCTTTTTGGAGGACTTCTTTTTCTTCTTCTTTACAGGCTTGACTTCCTCAATAACTTCTTCAATTTCATCTATTACCACATCTTTAACTTTTTCGAATTTGCTTGTAACGAAGTAAATTAAATCCTCGATGCTGTAGCGCACAGAATCTACGATGTTGAGTAGAGAATATTTCACTGTATAATATAAATCAACAAGCTTATCTTTCATATTATTACTTATGCGGTGCCATTGCATTCCTTATGTTTAATATATAATATATGCAACACCTATGATTATTAACAAGTTAAATACGTCCCTATGAATATAGGTGTAATTTGTGATGTCAATTATTCTGAGAGTGTGTTTCTCTCCAGCTATTTTCACGCTGTGAATAATTTGTTCAATTCAGTAAAATTAGTCAATAACATTGAAGATTTGCATGATGTGGATCTGCTGTTTTGTGGCAACGAGCACTTCATACCCCACAGGGCCATATGGGACAATGATGCCTTCATTGAACAAGCAAACAAAAGAAACATACCTGCATGCATTTATACTGCAGAATACATACACACTTCTTTGTATCCATGGAACAGAGACATACAAAAAAATCTGGAAAAATTTAAATTGTTACATCAAAGAGTCATTGATGTGGACGATTCAATTAAATTGAACAAGAAAATTGCCAGATGTTGTATATCTCGACACTACAAAGATGCTGTCAAAGCACCAGAAAAAAAGCTCAACAAATGTTTGTTCATTGGTAAAATGTACCCACACAGACAAGTGCTGTGTGATGAATTGAAGAAAACCATAGAGCTGGACATAGCTCCACATGGCAGTAGCTGCTGGAATGATTACATCAACACCTTTGCATCATACCGATTCATTCTGTCACCTTACTCCAATGATAGCAACAGTTTCCATTTTAAATTCTACGAATCATTGCTGGCTGGTTCTATTCCTGTTCATCAAGTTTATGACAATACTCTGGATTTTTACACCACTGAAGCATCATACAAAGATGCCATATACTTTAAGAATGCTGAGGAAGTTGCTGAAAAAATATCCAAATGTGATTTGGAGTGCAGCTTCAACAAGCCCTGGCTGGAAGACGAACTAAAGGAATTTTTCAGTGATATGGGTGTTCAAACTGATAAACAATAGTGTATGAACACAAAAGCCCTCATCAAGACTATGGTGACCCTCGCGCATGTTAGCAAAGAGGGACACCTGGGCAGCTCATTATCAATTCTGGACATTCTCCATGTTCTGTATAAAAATTTTATATTCAACAATGAAGATAAGAACGAGTGCAATCGATTCATTTTGAGCAAAGGTCATGCGTCTCTGGCATTGTATGCTGTTCTGAATGAATTTAATTTGTTAACTGAGGATATTAATAACTTTTGCAAATTCAATAGCTTGCTGGGAGGCCATCCATGTGATAAATTGCCTGGTGTTGAAGCATCCACAGGCTCTCTGGGTCATGGCTTGCCCATGGCAATTGGCATTGCTCTTGGTTATAGAATATTGAACAAAGACAAAAGAGTGTTTGTGCTCATAGGTGATGGAGAAATGAATGAGGGCAGTGTGTGGGAGTCATTGCTGCTGGCTGCACATCACAACTTGAGCAATTTAACATGCATCATGGACTACAATCATTCTGGTGACCGAGCTCTCAAACTGGATAATGTTCATCAAAAAATATCTTCTTTCAATTGGAACTGCTTAGAAATTGATGGACATGATCATGAGAATATATGGAACAGTTTGAACCATGTGGACTCAAGCAGACCAACATTTATCATAGCCAACACCATCAAAGGCAAAGGCATATCGTTCATGGAAAATAATCCTGAATGGCACCACAAAGCTCCCACCCAAGATCAAATACAAGCAATACACAGAGAACTGGAACAAGCATAAAATTATGAGAAAGCAATTTGTAGAAACATTGAAGCAGATTTTAAATTCTGATGATAAAACAGTTCTCTTGCTCGGAGACATTGGTGTATTTGGATTTCGTGATGAACTTAAAAACATACCCAACAGAGTTTACAACATAGGAATATTGGAACAGAGCACAGTGGGTGTGGCAGCTGGACTGGCAAAAACAGGCTTGGTGCCTTTTGTTCACACCATAGCACCATTTCTGGTGGAACGTTCCTTTGAACAGTTGAAAGTGGATTTTGGATATCAAAAATTGAATGGTAATTTCATTAGCGTTGGCGCCTCTTATGATTATGCTGCACTTGGTTGCACTCATCACTGCCCAGGTGATGTGAATGCTTTGCTTGGCATACCCAACATGCAAATTGTCATTCCAGGCACTTCAAAAGAATTTGACTGCTTGTTGAGAAGTGCCTATGGCAATGGTTATCCAACATATTTCAGACTGAGTGAAACAGAGAACAATGCAGACGTTGATATTACATTCGGCAAAGGTTCAATCATTAAAACTGGCAAACAAGCCACCATAGTTTGTTATGGCAATATGCTGCAATCAACACTGGAAGCATGCAAAGAAAAAGATGTAACCATCCTGTATTATACTACCATTGAACCGTTTGATGGTCAACTGTTATTGGATAATTTTAATAGCAAAATTATAGTCATAGAACCTTTTTATTCTGGAAGTACTAATTTTCTAATAAACAGAGCACTTACCGGCAAAGAATATTGCATCTTCAATGCAGGTGTGCCTCGTCAATTCTTAACAAATTATGGCACCAAAAAAGAGCATGACAGCTTCTTAGGTCTAGATTTCATCGGTTTAGAGCATACAATAAACAGATGGTTAACCTGCTGAATAATGAAGCCAAGAGTGTGGTGGACAGTGTAGACTTTGCACCGCTAAAAGATAAGAATGTTTTGATCACTGGTGCATCTGGCCTCATAGGACTGTACCTGGTTGCAACCTTGAACCAAATCAAGGAGAAATACAACATCAATGTGACCATATGGACCAACAATCCTATACCAGAGTATTTTGCCCCAGTTCTCGGTTCCAGCAAACACATATGTGGTGACATAACAGATTTAAAGTTGTTTGAACAATTGTCCAATTATGACTGCATCATTCATGCTGCAGGTTATGGTCAGCCATTGAAATTCATAAAAGATAAAATCAAGACCATTAAAATTAATACTGAAGCCACAGTTAGATTGCTGGAGCACTTGAACAAGGATGGTAAGTTCCTATTTGTCAGTTCCAGCGAAGTCTACAATGGCATAGATCATGACAATATCACGGAAGACATGATGGGCAATACCAATACCAATCATTTTAGATCTTGTTATATTGAAGGTAAGAAATGCGGAGAATCCATTTGTCATGCCTTTACAGATCATGGATATAACATTAAGATTGCCCGTCTCTCGCTTGCCTATGGACCAGGTACAAGAATGGATGATGATAGAGTGTTCAATACTTTCATAAAAAAAGGGTTAACAGAAGAGAATATTGTTCTTATGGATCATGGCACTGCGGTACGTACATATTGCTACATTACTGATGCAGTGGAGATGTTGTGGAACATTTGTCTGCATGGCAAGTATGTTGTTTACAATGTGGGGGGCATGTCCAGAACATCCATTTATGATCTGGCTGCAACCATTGCCAAGAGTCTCAGGAAAGGAATCATACTGCCTGAATTTCAGCAACCCTTGCAAGGCAACCCCAGGATTGTGAATGTGAGCTGTTCCAGATACATAAATGAATTTAAGAAAGAGAAATTTGTGCATCTTAACACTGGCATTGATAAAACAATAGACTGGTACAAACTACTGTCAACATGAACACCGTAACACCTGCTCAAATTGAGCGCATACTAGGGTTTGAATTGCTCCCACATATAAGAAATAGATTAGTCACATGCAATCTGGATTACTATGATCTAACAGAAACCGAATACAATGATTATCTCATTGACGTGATCAGTGTATTGACCAGAGATATTACTCAATCTGGTGAGCACAGAATAACTGAATGGGAGAATGGGTGGGGAGAGAATTTGAAGAACTTTTTAAACTCAAAAGATACCTTTGATTTGATACCAAAGTATCACAGCAAACGAAAATATGTCAGGTGGATGAAGCAAATCATAAGCCCTGTAAATAAGAAATTTGATTACAACATTCATACCATATTTGTGGACAGTATCATGAGTCATTATCTCAAAGACTGCTCTGCCATATTTGAATTTGGCTGTGGGCCAGGTTATCATTTGCTTAGATTAAATGATGCAATGCCAGGTAAGAACTACTGGGGATCAGATTGGACACAAGCATCACAACAAATTATCAAAGAAATAAACAGCAACACTGGAACAAATATCAATGCAGTTAATTTCAACTTTTTCTCGCCCAACAGAGAATTTGTTTTTCCTGAAAACTGCGGCATCTATACAGTAGCTGCCCTGGAGCAAGTTGGGGACAAGTTCAAAGATTTCGTTGATTACATATTAGAGAAAAGACCTGCCATATGTGTACACTTGGAGCCAATTGACGAATTGTTAAATAAAGATGAATTGCTAGACTTCTTGTCAATAAAATATTTCAGAAAGAGAAATTATTTGAATGGCTTCCTGCCATATTTGGAGCAGCTGGAAAAATTAGGTAAAATCGAAATCATAAAGAAACAGAGAATTTTTACTGGCAGCTATTTTATTGAAGGCCATTCTCTGGTTGTTTGGAAAGTGAAATGAATTTAAGTTTTGAAGATACACCCTTGGATGGTGTGAAATTAATAAAACCTTCCTGTTATGAAGACCACAGAGGGTGGTTAACTGAGAGCTACAATGATGAGGTATTTGCCCAGAATGGCATGCCATGCAAAGTGTTGCAAGAAAAACATTCTTTCTCTCATAAAAATGTCATGAGAGGCATGCATTTTCAAAAGGACCCACATGCACAAGGCAAATTGGTGAGATGCAGCCATGGTAGTATTTTTGATGTGGTGGTGGACATAAGACGCAATTCTGATACTTTTGGCAAATGGTTTGGAACAGAGCTATCGTCTGAAAACAAACATCAATTGTATGTGTCTCCAGGTTTTGCTCATGGTTTTGTAGTGTTGAGTGAAGGAGCATGTTTCAGCTATCTCATCACACATTCTCATTTCAACAAACAACATGATGCAGGTATTAATTTTAATGATGCAGCAATTGGCATACAATGGCCGGTCAAAACAGAGCACATGATAATATCAGACAAAGATAAGAATTTTCCTCTGCTAAATGACCTGGACGGGATTTGAAATTACTCTGCGGGACTAGGATTCGAACCTAGAAAGGGTGATCCAAAGTCACCAGTGTTACCATTACACCATCCCGCAAATGAGCCAGTGGAGGGACTCGAACCCCCGGTGTTTGTATTCCGCTTTACAAAAGCGGTGCTGTCGCCGCTGAGCCACACTGGCATTGATTATATATTAAATTGTTACTGCATTTAATCTACCGCATATTGATATTATTGTTGCACTGCACTCATTTGCAGCCATAATATAGGCATGTACACAGTCTTCTTCAGCATCATATTAATCACTAGCTCCATTGGTGCATTTCTTCTGTTCAAAAAGAAGAAGACCAAGCGAATACGATAGGAGGTTATTTTGCCTCCGTCGTCTAACTGGTTAAGACCCTACACTTATAATGTAGTCGCTCTAGATTTGAGCATAATGTTGGTTCAAATCCAACCGGAGGTACCATTTTCAATTGCACCTGTAGCTCAGCTGGATAGAGCAATGGTTTTCTAAACCATTGGCCACAGGTTCAAGTCCTGTCAGGTGCGAGTTTTTTGATATATACTTTACGGGCAGATACCGAAGTGGCCAAACGGGGCAGACTGTAAATCTGCTGGCTTGCGCCTTCAGTGGTTCGAATCCACTTCTGCCCAATTGCTCGGTAGCTCAGCGGTAGAGCGATGCACTGTTAATGCATTGGTCGTAGGTTCGATCCCTACCCGAGCAGCCCATACATTTTACGGGCATTAGCACAGTCTGGTAGTGCGCTAGCCCTGGGAGCTAGATGTCGCAGGTTCAAATCCTGCATGCCCGAATATATGGCCATGATGAACAATGTGTAGAATCTGACAGCCTTGGTGCCAATGCAAGTGCCATTCTTTTCAATGCTGAAGCCACACAAACTGGCAACAACATTGTTCAATTCTTGATAGATGGTGTGACCACTGCAGCACGTGTTGCTAGTAGTTATAACGGCAAACCTTTTGCAGTGTTGTTGAAAGATGGCAATGGATCTTATGCATACACTCTCAACACAGCACAAACTGTTCAAACAGTTTCTGCATTCAATGGTTTTGATTCCATAAGCCCAGAGAAACTGAGACTCTGGAATCTGAACGGTTAATTGGTTGATTGTTCATAGAAAAAGAGGCCTTCGGGCCTCTTTTTTTGGTCAAATATATAAAAAAAGACTAGTTTAACTAGCTCTGAATAGGGGAATATACAAGGTTTGCCCGTTTAATAACACAGGGATCCCTGAGGTTGTCTGTACTAATGTAAGATCAGTTGTGACTGTAGCTGCTGAATTTGGAAAGTTATACGTGGTATCAATTAAATTAGTAAAATCACCGCCTGTAGGTGTATCTCCTTCAGCAAATGCATTTTTTAAGTCAGCAACAGATATAATAGCCATGTATTATTTATCAACTCCAAGCGCCTTTACAGCAGCTTTTGCTTGATAATTGCTGGAGGTGACAGGACTTGAACCCGCTACCTAGACCTTGCAAAGGTCCCGCTCTACCAGATGAGCTACACCCCCAAATTGGTACGCGATGAAGGATTTGAACCTCCGGCCCTCTCCGTGTAAAGGAGACGCTCTGCCGCTGAGCTAATCGCGCATCTCAAACAACTGGAAAAAAATAACCTTCTATTAAGTTTAATTTATATTCTGTTTTCACAATGAATCTATCAAAAACATCTTGATTGTATTTCACTGTCTCCATGCGTCCTTCTATGTGATTGAAATCTCTTAGATAAATTCTGCTCTTCTCTTCTTCTGAAGAATGCAAATTGAATAACTTCTGCCAAGTGCTCATGTTATAATTATAATATTAAATTTGTAGATGTCAATATGTATTTAGATGAAACTACAGTATCACAGTAGCTGCACTCAGAGCTGAGAAAGAATGTGAGTAAGAGGAATATATTTTTCCACTCAGAGGTGAAGAAAAATCACTAAAAATACCGCTCAGTTTATACATGTTGGTGCCTGAATCTATATCACCAGAGTTTTTATCTCGGAAGAAATATTGTTTTCCAGGAAATTGGTATAAAAACAAGTTAACTCCACTAGCAAGATCAAATACTGTGTATCCGCTATATAAAGTTTTGTCATCTTCAACTGAGTTAATCACCGCGTTAGCCTGTAGAAAATTCTTCATTTGCAATGGGGTCATTTTGGGATATTTTTCCAATACTGTTGCAATGAATCCAGCAACCTGTGGGCAAGCCATGGATGTTCCTTGTAGTTTTCTGGCCCCATAGCTTCCTAATTTGCCATTTCTATATGTTGCATAAACAGTTGAATTCCATGTGCTCTGAATGTTCACACCTGGCGCATACACAGTAATGAAAGGACCTTTGTCACTAAAATATGCTTTTGATTCCAGGGCATCTGTATACACCAGAGTATCAGTGGCTCCTACAAAAATAATGGGACCTGTGGGTTCATCAACTGTCCATCCAGGGGTTCCAGGTCTGAAACTGTAGTCATCTCCAGAAATTTGACCCACATTGTACAACCAGTGACCATAAGGTACAAGTAGAACATTTTCGTTTCCTGATGCTCTCACAAAATGCACACCACTAAGAACCATCTCTCTCACCACACTATTGAGACCTGCTGTATACGGGTAATAAACATTTTGTCCATAAACTGTAGAGTAGTTAATACCACCCCCTGCAAGTCTTCTGTAACTGTGACTTGACACTGTGGGTCTGGCGCTCAAGGAAGGTTGAGTCAATTTCCATTTGTGCCAAGCTAATAATAAATCTAATCCCCAATTTTCAGTTAAACTGAATCCATTGTTGGTGTCAATACTTGTAATGAAGTATATGTCTGCTTCTTTGGCCCATCCAAAACAAGAACCAGCTGCTGTTCCTGTGGTATGAGTTCCATGGCCATTAAAATCTTGATAAAATTGAAGATTTTGTGTATTGTAATTGGTGTTTGTAATTATGCCGAAAGAATCATCAACATAGGATCCTCCCACTGTGGATAGGTAATAATAAAGAGTTGTAGGTACAGCCCCGGGCCCAGGAGGAGGAACAACAGTTCTATATTGTGCGGTGAGGGAAACTATTCCAGTATTTGAAGCATTATTACTGATATAACCATTTCCAGAGGTGTATGGAGCCCCATACACAGATTCTGATATAACAAATACATAGTTAGTGGCATTTAATGCATTTACGTTGAAAGAGTAAATCAAAGGACTGCCTATGCCTACTGTGTTGTTGCCGTTTCTCAATCTGTTATTATTCCAACACAAAACTGTGGGTTTTGAAACTGAGTTTAAATAAGGTTTATCATCTGCAATTGTGACAGTTTGAGAAGTATTTGATGTAACACTATAAAACAAAGTCCAATTGATTTGCTTCAATCTGGATTGTCCAGTGGCTCTGCTCAACCACTCTGGGTGATCAGCAACTATGCCTGAATCAACCATGACGACATCCACACCAGACCCTGTGAAAGTATAATTGTATACATTAGGAAAGCTGCTGTTACTTCCAGTTAATTCTGTGCATCTGGATAATGCATAATTGTCACTGTTACCATCATTACTTTGGTTTTCCCTATTAACTGATAGCTGCTGCACCAAGCATGTCATGGCCTCTGTGAGGGGGTAATGTTCAATTTGAATTACTTTACTGTTTTTTAAAAGTTCTTCTTTTTGTTGTTCAGTCAAAAGAAACACACAGCTATAGTTGTCATTATATTTGTAATCACTGCATTTGATGTTTTGTCTTAATGCACCTTCACCCTTGTCAGGGCACACTAGCATATCAAATATTTCTAAAATATCTTCTTCATTTCTGCACGTTACTAGAAATTCATATCTTCCCAATTCATCAGGAACATAATCCTGAGTTGGAATCATAGGGACAAAATATTCTTGTTTCATTGAATTACATACCATCCTATATAGTTAGGGGCTGCTGGGGTTTGGTACACACTCAACAGAGCAGAATTGGTGTAAACCAATCCACCCCCCTGGGCTGATAATGCACAACGGAAAAATGAGTTATTGTCAGAAATTGCAGCAGCTGAAGTGGCATACACATTGCTGGTGGCACCAGGCAAGTAGTAAAAATATGTGTTGTTGAAGCTTCTTTGCCATGCATAAGAAACAGGCAAACTGTCTGATGCCACACCAGAACAATTGAAAGTTGTAGTAGTACCTTGCAGAACTGTTGAATTTGAAGGATTTGTAACTACTTGTATGTTAGCAGAAGAGAGTGGTGTAATCAACTGCCCAATGGTTATACTTGGAACAGACAATTTTCTTATGCCGGCGATTCTCACATGTTATTTATAAAATTGCAGAGTTATTGATATATGTACAAATTCAATTAAATAACATGTGAGTCTACACAACGTTCTGCTAAACAATAAGATATCATTCGTTTTGTTAGAAGATAACAATGCTGAAAATATAATTTATTGCAATTCTTTTGCAGACTATTTGTTCAATGTGGCTGTGCTCAAGACCAAAACCAAAGAAGTAATCTTGGAATACACAGTAGTTGATAATGACAAATATGTTACAGCAGATGTGACTCTGGAAAATGGTGACTGTTACCCAGGTGTGCAATTCAAAATTGTAGTGAATGAAAATGTCGAAACACCTCATTCAACGATCAATTTGATTGATCCTCACAAAGTAACCATCAAACAAGATGCAGTCTTGAACGAACAAGATGAATTGCATGATGAACATGTGCAAATAGAAACACCTGACAATGTGAAACTCTTTAACAGGGCTTTGCAACAAGAGAGAATGTTGGAACAAGAGAGACAGCAGTTAGAAAAACAGAAAATAATTCTGGACAAACAAAATATAATTAACAACAAGCTTGTGGAGTATAAACAAGAATTGTTGCAAGAGTATGTGGATGCAGTTGACAGACAGAAGAACATACTGCAAAGTGAAATTAAAGAAACATTGACGCTAGCAGAGCATGAATTGAATGAACGCATCACCAACACTTTTGGTGATTATGATGTGCAGCTTGAAGATCACAAGAGCAAATCACGCAAAGAGCAATTGACCTTCATCTTGGACAAGATAGATGTCTCCATTGTGCAGACCCAGCAAGATTTAAATGATTTGATAGATGGTAAATTTGCATTGCAACAGGAACATCTTCATGAGGCTTTGCATAGCAAGTCTCAATCTCTGGAGAAACAATATGAACAAAAATTAATTGTAGAGCTGGAGCAACACAAAGAAGCATTGTTTGAAGAGTTTCGCATAGTTTCTGATGACAGGATAACACAGTTGTTGAGCAGCAAGAAGCAGCTCACTGAACAAGAGATTGTGAATGCATTTGCAGACCGAGAGAAGTTGTTCACTGCAACATTCAACGAAAAGCTCAAGACCACATCTGCAGAACTCAGTCATGTGGTGCAAGAATTTGCAGACCAATTGCCAGGCATTACCAGCAACATAGTTGCCCTGGAAAACAGAGTCAAAAAACTCTTAGAAGAAAAGACCAAGCAGGAACAGAGTGGCAAGTTCAATGACACACAACAGAAATACATTGTGGATACTGCACAATATTGGGCCAGGAGAATATTAGAACTTGGTGGCGGTGGAGGGTCTGTAGCTGCACAGTATGCCAACGGAGGCACCATGAACGGTGATTTGAATGTGACAAACAATTATCTGTCTGGTGGTGTCAATCTTTTGGATATATTTGTTACCAGTGAAACAGATAGTCAGATACTAACATACAACAATTCAAATTACGATCTGTCCATTTCCAGTGGTAACACAGTAAATCTATCTTCAATTAACACAACATTTTATACCAACAGTGGCAAATACGAATCTGCATATACTACCGTTTCAGATAACAGTGCATACTGGTCTGAAGCTTATTCCAATCTGACGAGCAACAGTGCAGCTTATCTGTCTGCAGTGGATATCAGCTTGCTGGCAGCTGCTTCAGGTTCTTGGAACAGCAATTACACCACAGTGAATGAAAACAGTGCTTATTGGGCTGACACCAGGTATGATGTTACATTTGGACAGAATGTAACCATCAATGGCAATCTGACGGCCCTGGGCACTAGCACATTTAAGAATACCATATTCACCACCACCAGTGCATTGAGTGTCATCAACACAGGACCAGGGCCTGCATTGTATGTGTATCAAGCTGCTGGTGCATCTGATGTGGCAAGCTTTTATGATGGTGATGGGATTGAAGTATTGCATGTGGGTAACGCTCAACCTGGTGGAAAAGGTTTTGTTGGTATTAATGAAAGCTTCCCTGCTGCAGAATTGACAGTCAATGGTCAAATAAGTGCCAACAATGGTATTACAGTGCTAGGGGGCAATAGCAATCAATGGAACAGCAATTACACCACAGTGAATGAAAACAGTGCATACTGGTCTGAAGCATACTCTAATTTGACAAGCAACAGTGCAGCTTATCTGTCTGCAGTGGATATCAGCTTGCTGGCAGCTGCTTCAGGTTCTTGGAACAGCAATTACACCACAGTGAATGAAAACAGTGCTTATTGGTCCTCAGTTTACACTTCAGTTGCCAATAATAGCAGCAGTTGGGATTCTGCATATACCAATCTTGTATCCAACAGTGCCAACTATCTGTCTGGTGCCAGCATCTCTTATGTGAATACAAACTTTGTAAAACTATCTGGTGATATTATGACTGGATCTTTGACAGTTGTTGGTGACATCAGTGCCACAGGTACCATTTACAACTCAACAACAGCCAAGGCCATAGCCACTTATGTTGCTAATGTTGGCAATGGGGTGGGTACCAGCTTCAATCTGCCCCACAATTTAAACTCATTGGAAATTGTCACATCAGTGTATGACAACACCACCAACGTACAAGCCTATCCAACTGTAACTGTGGTTGATAACAACACCATCAACATACAGTTTTCATTTACCCCCAGTACAAATGCATATCGCGTCATAATTGTGGCAGCCACATCCACCAACATAATTGCAGCTTATGGTGGTCTCACCACTACAGCTGTGGAGCAATATCAATTCAGATCATCTGATTTTAATATTACTGGCTCTGCATATTATGCTGTGGATACAACATCTGGTCCTGTGAAAGCAACTTTGCCTGCGGTTCCAAGTCTGGGCGACACAGTTATATTCATTGACACTTACAAGACCTGGGCTGCAAACAATATGGTGTTGCAACGCAATGGCAATGTTATTGAAAGCTTGGCCGAAGATCTTTCTGCAAACATCAGCGGATTCACATTCAAAGCAACTTGGGTGGGGGCTCCAGCTGGATGGAGGGTTTATTAGGATAAATAACTAACATGGCATATCTAACATCATTATTTTTCCCTGTGAGCACAGTTATCTCTGGTTATGATTCATCAGTTTCCAACACCACTGAATTTAGTAATTTCTTGAGAGTCAAACCATCTCCAGGTGTGCTGTACACTGTGACTGGCTTCACTACTGCAACCAAAATGCAGTACATTCACATATACAACAGTGCCTCTTACCCCCCTGCAGGACACCCTGTGTCCATAGCTGTGGTGCCTGAATACTCCAACTTTAATATTTCATTCAATGCAGGATTGCCATGCAGCAACGGCATTCTTGTGGTATGTTCCACCACCCCATTAACCCTCAATGCTGCTGCAAGTGGTGTGTATTTCACAGCAGTCTATAAATAACATATGTACACCTCTCCAGCCAAACAAAAATTAAATCTGTATGATCAGAGTGATGCTGTGGGCAAGTTTCGCATATCCAGCCCCCATGCATTAATTGACACCGATTTTGAATATGGATTGCAAGGCACCAAGTGGGAGATATTGGAATTGGTCAATGGTTACCCTTCTGCAGGATACCGTCCCAGTGAACCTGCATATGCAGGCACCTCTGGACCACAAGGCATTGCAAGCATAACAGGCTCTCCTAACCAAGTAAGCAACGGAGGCACTGCACCCAATGGCACCATGAGAGTCACA
>Ga0247839_1003229_pt1 | contig 22882 bp, 23 predicted proteins | sample LaCruzMarch2015__6_FD_192405 | JGI IMG/M metagenome (GOLD analysis project Ga0247839, IMG submission 192405) | Freshwater microbial communities from meromictic Lake La Cruz, Castile-La Mancha, Spain - LaCruzMarch2015_16m | ecosystem: Environmental > Aquatic > Freshwater > Lake | place: Spain... | reverse complement strand
CCGGCCAGTGCGGGCTTTTTAACCCTTCATCTATTTACCTATTCATCAATTTAAAAATTTAATTTTAAGTTTTAAGTTGCAAAAGGTGAGGTGGTTTATCCATGGCTCTCTACCAAGATCTGCCCGTCTTTGCCGATGTCTACACCCTGACCCACAAAGTATTTCTCTTCACCCAGGATTATCCGCGTGAGTATAAGTTCACATTGGGCCAGGATATGAAGCGGGATTGTCTGGTTCTTTTGCGCTCGATCAGGACTGTAAATCCCCCGGCTCTGCCTTCGAAGGTTCAAATCCTTCACCCGCCACCAGTAAGTGCTCATGAATATGAGCTAGTGCTTTTACTACTTAGATGAAGCTCTAGCTGCGCGAGAAAGAAATAGCGCAAAGACAAGTGCCAAAACAATTCCGGTATTAACACCCATTTCAATAAGTGCACGATTGAAGTATTCGGTTGTCTTTTCTTTCTCCATAGTAAGAGATGCACCAACTGTCAGAATGTGTCGAACTGCTGCGATAACACCAATAATCAAGAAGTTATCAAGCTGAAAAATTCCATCAGTAAAGCGAACAATCACAGTTCGCATAATTTCTAGAATGATTACAACAAATAAAATGTCATTGATTCCTTGGATCATTCCCACTGGAAAGAATGGACGAGTTTCAATGAGGCGCAGCAAGCTATAACCGGCAGCCAAGATAGAAACGATAAATAAAAGTATTCCAAGAAAGCCATGCAAAACATCTTCCAGTTTGTCTATGAAAGTGACAGGAATTAGAGACTCATCACCAGTTAGTAAACCCTTGACTGATTTGTACTTCATCATGCCCACCTTACGTTGGAATACCTAAGGGTAAATCCCCCCTGAAAATCCCGCAATATTTAAGGGTAAATTTGATTGGCGAGCTAAGTCCCATGCGTGGCAGATGCAAGTCCGCAGGCTGAGCAACCAACTCTTACGAGAAAGGTCTACTGAACTCCACCTTCTCGATCTGCTCCAATTCGAGCAGACGATTCCACTTTGCATTGCGTTCTGAACCATGTGTAGAGCCAACTTTGATTTGGCCTGCACGCCAGCCAGTTGCAAGGTCAGTTAGCCATGAATCTTCAGTTTCACCTGATCGTGCAGAGACCACTGTGGCAAATCCTGCGCCTTGTGCAGCCTTCAACACTGTATGGGTGTCAGTTACTAATCCATTTTGATTTGGTTTAATGAGAATCGAGTTAGCAGAAGACTGCTTGATTGCCTTATTAAGCCTTTCAGAGTTAGTCGTTAATAGGTCATCTCCAAGAACCTGTACATTCTTTGGAGCTATTTGCATCAATGAACCCCAACTCTCCCAGTCATCTTCTGCGAAGGGATCTTCAATTGAAATAATTGGATAGGTCGAAACTAGTGTGTGAATATAAGATACAAAATCTGCCGATGAATACGATTTTTGTGAAGAAGCCAAGTTATATGTTCCATTGCTGAAAAATTGAGTGGAGGCGACATCTAGCGCCAAGGAGAGTTGTGAGCCAATTTCAAGCCCTACTTTTTCAATTGCTTCGATAAGGAAATCCATTGCTAATTCGATTGACTCAAAGGCAATGCCCAGCCCGCCTTCATCTGCCACTAAGTGCGTGGTCATTCCAGCTTTGCTACCAAGTTGAGCGGCGGTCTCTCGTATTGCAACGATCCAGGAAAGCGCTTCAGTGAAGGAAGCTGCTCCTGTTGGAACTATTAATACATCTTGAAAGTCGAGAGAACGATTTGCATGTGCTCCACCAGAGAGAATGTTTACCATGGGCATCGGAATCAATAAATTGCCCTGAGGTTGAAAGTATCTAGCCAGAGATAGGTTCTGTGCATGAGCAGAGGCCTTTGCGGCAGCTAATGAAACGGCCAGAGTTGCATTTGCCCCCAGTGATGAAAAGTTTGATGTTGTGTCTATCTCGCGAATAGCAGCGTCGATAAAATTCAAATCTACCTGGCGCCCAACAATTGCGGGAGCGATTCTTAGATTCACATTTTCCACCGCTTGAGATACTGCAAGTGAGCCATAGAAGCTCTTTTGGCTTAACTGATCGCCATCACGCAATTCCAACGCCTCATGCTTTCCAGTCGAAGCCCCTGAAGGAACTCGCGCGGTATGGGTCGTGCCATCTTCTAGGGTTATTGAGGCAGCAACGGTTGGTCTGCCTCTGGAATCTAATACCTGATAGCCCAATAGCTTTGTAATCTTCATCGTTTACTCACATCGAAGAGTGTCATTACATCCTCTTCTTTTTGATCTAGAAGTACTTTTTTAGTTAGTAGTTGAATCTTCTCTTGTTCAGACTGGCTTAAGTAATTGACCGGTGACTTTCCTTCAACGCGTGCCAGGGCAATCAAGGCGGTGTGAAGCACCAGAGTTTGAGCAATCTGGCTTTGTTCCAGATAAGCGTTTAAGAAAGTCTTAGCAATATTTGATATTTCGGCCGCCTCATTTGAATTGGGCGCATGAAAAAACTTGCACAAAAGGTGAGCCATGATGAATGCCAAATCAAATACAGGGTTTCCCACATGCATGACTTCAAAATCTAATATATAAACATGATCATCTTCTGTGACCATGAAATTTTTTGGTGAGAAGTCTCCATGCACAATCGTGGACTTATCGCTCTCTAACTCTGCTATCAGCCGTTGTATAGATTGCCGTAAGTCAATATTCTTATTTGCAACAAATCGATAAAAAGGATCAATTCTCAGCTGATCAAACAGAGTGTCTTCCATGAATTTCTCATGCGCTGATGGGTTTATGACTCCATAGTTATGCCACTGTGAAAGGGTTGTACCAAGAGTGCGCCCTACTTGAGGTCTGTAAATTCCCTCGAGTAAATCTGACTTCCACACTCTGCTAATAAGTGGGACTCTCTTCATGATGACAACAAATTCAATAGGATCCACAAAAACTAATTCAGGGACAATCTCTGGGTTAAGACTATGGAACAGCTTTAGAGCATCTGCTTCAACTATTGCTCGACGAGGATCTGCTTCCCACAGTTCGGCTACCTTAAGTGCAGGCAAGGCTTGTTTAAGAACTAGGTTCTTGGATTGAGTTGAAATAGCAAGAACTGTATTTGAGACTCCGCCTGTTAAGACTTCAACTGTGATTTCTTCATCGTGAGTGAATACTCCCTTATTAATGAGGTAATCAACCACTGTTTCTTCTGTTAACAGCTCCATGACCCAATTTCCACTATTTTGCAATGATCTTCAAGAAGAGAATCTTTTTACTGCTGCCATATTCCAATCAATCCCAAAGCCAGGCTCTGAACTAATGATTGCATTTCCATCTCTAATTTCAAGTGGTTTATGAAGTAAATGATGGAATAGGTCTATTTCATAGCGTGGATCTAGGTACTCCAAACCACCTAGATACAGATTTGAGGTCAAACTAGCCAATTGGGCCGCAGAAGATTCACTGTGTTTATCCAGAGCTCAGTCATTGAAGCGAACATCTAGTAAAGCGGAAATTTCGGCAGAATTTCCTCATACAACAGGCATTGCACCAACAGGGTCTTCATCCTCTCAAGAAGCTTTTGGCCGAGTACTAACTGAAGTAAGCAGGAATGAGGCCATAAGGCCTTATTTAGTAACTACAGCCCCAGATGTTGCAACTTCTACAAATTTAGGTGGATTTATCAATCGCCATGGGATCTTTAATAAGGATGTTAAACGGGAGTGGAATGACAACTCAATTCAAAAATGGGTAGAAGGTCCTAAAGGCCAACACATCGAACTTGGAATCAGTGAGATGAATCTATTCACTCTAATGGGACAACTCGGAATCTCAGGAGATATTTCTGATCAACCTCTTATCCCAATTGGAACTGTTTACGATCCATTTGTTCTACGTGGACTAGATGCATTCATTTACAGTGTTTATTCCGGTGCGAAGTTCATTGTTGCTGGCACACCGTCAGGAATAACGCTTGCCCCAGAAGGAGGGGCACATCAATCAACAATCACACCATCTGTCGGGGTTGAGTTACCAGGTGTGGTTCTTATGGAGCCAGCCTATGCGCAGTCTCTTGATTGGCTCTTATGTGATGCACTTGCTCATGTGGCGGGGGCAAAAAAGAACACCGCACCAGATCTAAGGCCTAACGAGTTAGCTTTTTATTTCAGATTAACAACGCGATCAATTGATCAGCAACCGTTTTACGAAGCAAAGCAACGTATTGGTGAAGCAACCTTGCGATCACAAGTACTTGCTGGTGCCTATAAATTAGTAGATGGTAGAGCTGCTTTAATTATGCAAGATGATCATCGTGCGCCAGTCGTTTATTTGGCTAGCAGCGGCGCCGTGATGCCAGAAGTTTTAGCTGCGGCAAAACAATTAGCTTTAGAAGGCGTTATCGCCCATGTCATTGACATCACCTCATTAGGTCGAGTTTTCGGAAGTTGGCAACGAACCTTAAAGCAAGGAATTCGTACAGCTACAACCCCATCCTTACCCGGTGTCTTAAGAACTACATTTACTGAAAAAGCTCCCATAGTTTCTATTCATGATGGCTCTTCTCATGCCATGGCGTGGTTGGGATCAGCACTGGGAATGCCACAAGTAGCGATGGGCGTCGATAATTTTGGACAATCAGGAAATATCCCAGATTTATATGCCATGCATGATTTGAATGCTGAGTCGATAATTAATGGCGCTTTAGCAGCGTTGAGCCTTAACAGCTAGATATGAAGCATAAGAGGGCCATTATTTAACCGACCAATAATCAATGTGTCTGAAACAATCTTGTTGCCCTCGCGCTTTAAACCTTTAACAAGTTCGTTATTCGAGACTCCAGTAATCGACAATAAAACATTATTTGAATGGATGAGATCATATTTAGTCAGTACAGGAAGATTGAGCACTTTTAGAGGATCGTTAGTGAAAGATTCAATGTGAGCGTTAGAAACAAGTTGAGTTTGAATATTTCCACCTAATGCAATAACTCCTGCAGCTGCAATAACCGCTTCTGGTGAACCTCCGATACCAATCATGGCATCGACTTCGGTGTGAGGCAAACAAGTTGCAAGTGCGGCCGTTACATCACCGTCATCAAAAAATCTAACTTTTATACCGAGCGCTTGTAGTTCAAGTGCCAATTTTTCATGTCTAGGTCTACGTAAGACATTGACAACTAATTCATGAATCTTCTTAGACTTAGCATCTGCAATAATATGAAGATTTTTGACTAAAGGTTTTGAGAGAGAAATCTTAGATGCCGCTTCATGTCCTGTAACTATCTTGTACATGTAGAAATTATCTTCTGGGTTAAACATTGTGTTACTAGGAGAAAAGGCAATCAAACTAACGGCACCATCTTTTCCTTTAGCTACCAATGAAGTTCCATCAATTGGATCAACAGCGATATCAACCTCGAAACCACTACCGTTACCTACTTTTTCCCCACTTTTTAACATGGGTGCATTATCTTTCTGTCCCTCGCCAATTATTACTGTTCCTACCATCGTAATATTATTGAGTGCTTTTCGCATTGCATTCACGGCAGCGCCATCGATTGCGTTTTTATCCATTGAGCCATGAAGATCGATAACACTTTCAGCTGCCGACGTTGTTACTTTTTGAATATCTTCAATCGAAATTGATTCAAGCATTATTACCAACCCCTGAAGCATTACTAGTGCTTATCGCTGCTCTTCCACTTTCCAGCCGAGCGATCGGTACTCTAAAAGGTGAACAGGATACGTAGTCAATTTTTAGGGAGTTGAAGAAGTGGATACTGCGTGGATCTCCACCATGTTCACCGCAAATGCCTAATTTGAATTCAGAGTTAAGTTTTCTAGCATGTTCAACTGCGGTTCTGACAAGAATACCAACACCCGCCTCGTCTAATGACTCGAATGGGTTAAAAGGCAGCAACTCTAAATCTAGATACCTAGGCAAGAATGAAGACTCAACATCATCTCGGCTAAATGCCCAAGTGAGTTGTGTTAAATCATTTGTACCAAAAGAGAAGAAATCTGCATAAGGAACTAAGCGATCAGCGGTAATTGCTGCACGCGGAGTTTCAATCATTGTTCCAATGGGGAAAGAAGTGGTTTGGCCAGCATGAGCAAAGGTTGCCTTGATCTCTTGCTCAAGGGTTTCTCTCAAGTGAAGTAATTCTCTTTGAGTTGCAACCAACGGGATCATGACCTCTGGAAGTGGAGTATGCCCAAGGCGTTGAACTTCAATAAATGCATGGACGAGTGCACGCACTTGCATTTTATATAACTCGGGAATCAAAATTCCAAGCCTTACACCACGCAATCCAAGCATTGGGTTTGCTTCATGCATTCTTTGCACAGCAGAAAATATTGCGGTATCTCGGGGAGATATCTCCAAATTAAGAGCTTCCGACCTTGCTTTTTCAGCCATCAAAGTTGCAAGCGGCGGTAAGAATTCATGCAAAGGTGGATCAAGCAATCGCACTGTCACAGGCTGTCCAGACATCGCCATCATAATTCCAACGAAATCTGCTCTTTGCAGAGGTTCCATCTCAGCAATTACACCATTTTGAATCTCTTCATTTTCTGCCAGAACTAATCTTTCAATATAACTTCTGCGAGGCCCCAAAAACATATGCTCAGTTCTGCAAAGCCCAACACCTTCTGCGCCAAGAATTCTTGATCTAACAGCATCCTCTGGTGTATCTGCATTAGCGTGCACACGTAATTTACGAACTGCATCTGCATGAGTGAGAATTCTGTCGACAGCTTTTACTACCGCAGGTGCTTTGGGATTATCTGCAGCAAGTCGTCCCTCTAGATACGAAGTTACGTGGGAAGCAACAACTGGAACTTCTCCTAAATAGACCGCGCCTGTACTTCCATCGATGGAAATAATGTCGCCTTCATGGACCACGTATTGACCAATTGAGAACAGCCCTGCTCTTTCATCAACGGTGATGCTTTCACAACCACACACCGCAGTCTTTCCCATGCCTCTTGCAACAACTGCAGCATGTGAAGTTTTACCTCCTCTGCTTGTCAAAATACCTTCAGAGGCGACCATTCCCACAAGATCATCTGGACTAGTTTCTCTTCTTACAAGGATTACTTTTTTGCCGCTCAAAGAAAGATCATGAGCTCTCTTTGAATCAAAAACAACCGCACCAACTGCTGCGCCCGGTGATGCGGCAATACCCCTTGCAATTTCCAAAGTTGTAGTCGATAAATCAAATTGGGGGAACATCAAATGGACTAATTGTTCTCCTGAGGTTCGAAGTAGGGCTTCATCAATATTGATTTTGCCTTCATCAATCAACTGACTTGCAATTCGAAAAGCTGCCTCCGCAGTTCTCTTTCCGACTCTAGTTTGTAAGATCCATAACTTTCCTTTTTCGACCGTGAATTCAATATCGCAAAGATCCCTATAGTGATCCTCAAGCAGGCTCATTGTTGAATCAAGTTCTGCATAAACAGTCGGGTATTTCTGAGCAAATTCATGCAAGGAGATGGGTGTTCGGATGCCCGCAACCACATCTTCACCCTGTGCTCGCTCAAGGTAGTCACCGTAGTTTCCAGATTCACCTGTGGAAGGGTTTCGCGTAAAAGCAACACCCGTTCCAGAATCATCAGTTAAGTTTCCAAAGACCATTGATTGGATATTTACCGCGGTTCCTAAATCAGAAGGAATTCTTTCTCTCTGGCGGTATAGCTGGGCCCGCTCAGAGTTCCACGAGTGAAAGACAGCCTCAATGGATCGAAGCAAATGATCACGTGGATTTAGTGAGAAAGTTTCACCTTCATGCTTTTCAATCAAAGCTATGTAATCAAGAATAAGTAACTTAGTTTGCTCAAAATCTAATTTATCAACAGTCTTAATATTTGCGGCTTGTAGGTATGTTTGATCAATTTCACCAAAACTATCTTTTGGTATTCCACACACTATTCGTCCATATAGATCAATAAATCTTCTGTAGGAATCCCACGCAAAGCCAGGATTGCCCGTTTGCTGCGCCAATCCAATTGCCACATCAGGTGTCATTCCAACGTTGAGAATAGTTTCCATCATTCCTGGCATAGAAAACTTTGCACCCGAGCGAACAGAAATGATAAGTGGATTCTGGGGATCTCCAAAGGTGCGCCCCAAAGAGCTTTCCAGTTGATTGACTGAAGCGTCCAACTCTTCAATAAGTTTTTGGGGGAGTGCGCCAGTGCGTAAGAATTCTCGGCATGCATGAGTTGTAATCGTAAATCCTGGAGGAACGGGAAGCCCGATCTTGACCATTTCTGCCAAGTTAGCGCCCTTGCCACCTAGAAGATCTGATTGCGTTTTATCTCCGAATGAAAAGGGATAGATAAAGGGTGCAACCTTGGTCATTTCTTACTCCCCATAAACAACGTAGGGCAAAAGAGTATTGCTCAAAGGCCAGATTGTAAACAGTATACAAATAGTGTTTTAAGAGGTTGAGCTAGCAATCCTTTCAAGAGCTTTGCTCGCATAGCTATGAACAGCCTTCACATCATGGGTAGCGGCAATCTCTTGGCTCCACAGCGCTCCGCCCATGCATACGCCAACACACCCTGCATCAATGTAAGAGCGCACTTCAGATGGCTGGACCCCACCCGATACAACTAATGCCAAATCAGGCAGTGGCTCCAAAACGCTATGGACGAAATCAATTCCTCCGACTGCGCTAATTGGGAAAACTTTCAAACTTGTTGCACCCAGTTGTTGTGCGCGGACCATTTCAGATGGAGTTAACGTGCCCGGGGTGAAAGGCAAACCTAACCGCACCGCTTCTTTAAGAATTGCTTCATCTAAATTTGGTGCAACTCCAAATGCTGCTCCCATCGAGTGCAACCTTTGAACTTGTTCAATAGTTCTAACAGTGCCGCCACCTATACGCGTAACACCTTCTTTAATTAACTTCTCGATTACTTCCAAAGCATTAGGAACGGTCATGGTGACTTCAATGGCATCAACACTTGTCGCATTAAAACCCCTAGACAAGGTCAAAGCAATATCTGGATCATCCGTGCGAATGACTGCGATTACACCAGACTTCATACTGCAGTAAGTCCAGCATCCATTGAAAATACTGTGCCATTTACAAATCTAGCTTCTGGGCTTAACAAGAATGCAATTCCGTGTGCAACCTCTTCAGGTGTTCCCATTTTTCCATCTAACTGACGTGCTTCCATCATCTTCCTCGTTGCAACAGGATCAGGTGCATCAGAGAGAATTCGACCGATCCATGTTGAATCGACAGTTCCTGGCGCAATGGCATTGATTCGAATCCCATCTAATGCATGGTCAGCTGCGATGCAACGCGTCAACCCAACCACTGCGGCCTTCGATGCACAGTATGCGACTCTGTTCTTAAGTCCAATGAGTGCTCCAGCCGAGGCCACATTGACGATTTCACCTTTTTTGCGGGCAACCATTTGAGGAACAATGAGCTTACACATCAAGAAAGTAGCCTTAATGTTCACATCAAAGGTCAAATCCCACTCTTCAAGGGTGGTCTGCTCGACAGTTCTAGCAAAGCCAATACCAGCGTTATTTACGAGAGCATCTACCTCAAACTGGCTAAATCTTTTACCAAGTTCACTTAGTACAGTCTCGCTTTCAGAGAGATCGATATTGAGTATTTCGACCTTCCGATTGTGAACTCCTAATTGCTTCTTCGCTATTTCAAGATTGGAAAGGTCTTTGTCAATTAAGAAAAGGTCATAGCCATCTTTTGCAAGTTGATGCGCCGTTGCTAAACCAATTCCGTTAGCTGCACCGGTAATTACTGCAAGAGGTTGCGAAGATCCTTTGTAGCTCACAACTACGCCCCGATAACTTTGTTTCTCAGTATTCCGATCTTTTCAATCTCGACTTCAATTACATCTCCAGCCTTCATGAACATAGGTGGCTTAGAAAAAGCACCGACTCCATGAGGGGTTCCAGTAGTAATTACATCGCCAACCTCCAAGGTGATGCGGGCAGAAATATAAGAAATCAAGAAAGGGATACTAAAAATAAGATTAGAGGTATTACTGGATTGAACAGTTTTTCCATTGAGGCGGGCTTCGATCTTTAAATTATGGGGATCACCGATTTCACTAGCCGGAACAATGCGAGGCCCGATGGGACCGAAGGTGTCATATGACTTGCTTCGCACCCATTGGCCATCCTTGCCTTGTGCTTCTCTATCAGTCACATCGTTCATACAGGTATATCCAGAAACATAATTCAGAGCATCGGCTTCTGAGACCCGAACAGCTCTCTTACCGATTACTACCGCAAACTCTGCTTCCCAGTCAGTCTGTGTGACGCCGCTCGGGATGACAATGTTGTCATCATGGGCAATTAGGGATGTTGTCCACTTTGTAAACAGGACAGGAACTTCTGGAAGTGGGACGTTAGCCTCTGCCGCATGGTCCTTATAGTTAAGACCGACGGCGATTACCTTTCCAGGCATTGGGAGTGGCAGATTCATGGAGGTACCTTTCTAGGCTCAAAATTAGATAGCCGCAAGACTACCCCCAGACCCTTAAATTGTATACAGTAAACCCCACACGCAAAGGGGAGCTTTCAATGAGCGAGATCGTCATGGCCGTAGCCGAGGGACTTGATACAACATGGGCATTGCCAGTTGCCGAAAAACTTGGTTTCTCTATGAAGGTTGGCCCGATCGAAACGCTTGAGCAATTTGTAGACACAACAACTGGCTGCCAATCAGTGATGGTCGCATTACATAAATTAGATGCAGAAAAGTTTGCGAACATGCCTAGCTCTGTTAAGTGCATAAGCCGGTTAGGTGTTGGTTTAGACAGTATTGATTTAGTTGCTGCCAAAGCACACAAAATACCGGTGATCTTCCAACCTACATATGCTTATAACGAAGTTGCAAATCATGCTATTTCCATGATCATGGCTTTACATAGAGGTTTATTTCAAGCTAATAGTAGTACTCAAGATGGTAAATGGATTCCTGCTCCTAAGACTGCAGAGATTATTTCTCTTCAAGATTCATCGCTCGGTGTAATTGGATGCGGAAGAATTGGTAGAAATTTCATTGAGAAAATGCGTCCCTTTGTAAAAGAAGTAATTGGGTATGACCCAGGAGTTACAACGCCGATTCAAGGCGTTCGCATGGTCACCAATCTCGACGACTTGTTAACAAATTGCAAAGTAATCAGCATGCACGCTCCATACATGCCCTCCACACACCACATGATTTCTGAAAAAGAATTAGCAAAAATGCAAAAAGGGTCAATTTTGGTCAATGTTTCTAGAGGTGGCCTAATTGATGAGGATGCACTCGTTAAGGCCCTTGAGTCAGGTCATTTAGATGGCGCGGGACTGGATGTATTTGAAAAGGAACCGCTAGCCGAAGATTCAATTCTACGCCATACCAAAAACTTAATCGTTACCCCTCATATTGCTTGGTATTCACAAAGTGCGGGCCCACGGCTATTTCAGTGGGGATTTGAAGACGCATACAATCTAATAACTTCAGGAAAAATTAATAACGGTAATTTTGCAGTTGGTCCATTTTAGGTAGAAGAGAAAAGAAGAGGAAAACATGGAAGAGATATTTATACCAGCACTCGGAATGGCTATGGATAACGCCATATTGCTTGAATGGACTAAGCAACCAGGGGATCAGGTAAATGCTGGCGATTCAGTTGCGGTTATTGAAACTGACAAAACAACATTGGATCTAACTGCTGAAACTTCTGGGATTTTAGGAAAACACAGATACCAGCCAAATGATGAGGTACCAGCTGGAAATACTATTGCCGTAGTACTTGCACCAGGAGAGGCTGAGTAGATGAGCACATTAGATAAGGAGAAGTCTTTAGCGGCTCTTCGCCAAATGATGGTTATCCGTGATTTTGAGGAGAGTGCTGACAAGTTATGCCTGCGAGGAAAAGTGCCAGGCGGCATGCACAACTCATCTGGCCAGGAAGCTGTTGCAGTAGGTGTGCTATCAGCCCTTGCTCCCGATGATGTCATTGCGACTACTCACCGATCTCACCACCACACCTTGGCGAAGGGATTTACAGCCAAGTCAGTAATGGCAGAACTCTTTGCCAAATCAACAGGAGTATCTGGTGGTCGTGGTGGATCAATGCACCTTGCCGGAGTTGAACGCGGACACTTTGGTGGTAACGGAATTGTGGGCGCAGGCGTTGGTATTGCTATGGGCGCAGCGTTAGGAATTCAAACCCTTAAAGACAAAAAAGTCTCAGTAGGTTTTGTTGGTGATGGAGGAATGAATACAGGTCGAACCTGGGAAGCTGTCAATATGGCAGTTATCTATAAGTTGCCATTCATTATCATTTGTGACAACAACCAATATGCAGTGGAAACTTTTGTTGGTCGTGTTACAGGCGGTGGAGATTTAGCTAAGCGCGCCGCTGGATTTGGTCTTCCAAGTTTTAATATCAATGGCCAGGATGTGGAAGAGGTCATTAAATACACATCCGAGGCTAGAGACAGAGCGTTGGCTGGTGAAGGGCCGACCTTTATTAATGCTGTTACATACCGCTATTACGGTCACAATGTAGGAGAAAAGGGCCAATACAGAACCCAAGAAGAGATTGCAGAGTGGAGAACCTCTAAAGATCCTATTGATTACTTCACTGGTGTAGTCCTTGAAAGAAAATTTGCAACACAAACAGAGATTGATGACATGCGTGCATCGGTCAGAAAAGAGATTGATGAAGCAGTTGCCTTTGCTGAGTCATCACCAGAACCAGATATTTCAACAGTCACCCAAGGCGTAGATTCTGGAAAGTTAGGAATTCAGTTATGAGCACCGACACAACAGTAAAGGCCAACGCAACACCAACCTATTCAGAGGCGTTCCAATCTGGCGTACGTGAAGAAATGACCCGAAATAAAGGAATCTTTATTTTAGGTACAGATCTTCAAGAGCGCGGCGGACACTTTGCACAAGTTAAAGGTATTGCTCAAGAATTTGGTTTTGATCGAGTTAAAGACTCTCCAATTTCAGAAGCGGCAATGATTGCTGCAGGCATGGGTGCGGCTATGTATGGCTGTCATCCAATCATCGACCTTAACTTCATTGACTTTTCACTTGGCGCGATGGATGAAATCATCAATCAAGCAGCCAAAATTAGATTTATGTTCAATAAGCCAGTTCCACTAGTTATTCGTGCAACTTCGGGCGTGGCCCTAGGCGGAGCGCATCACTGTAATTCTCTAGAGTCATTCTTCGCCCATACCGCCGGATTATCACTAGCGGTTCCTTCAACTCCAATGGATGTTAAGGGCTTAATAAAGACAGCTTTGCGTAATGAAGATCCTGTTATTTTCTTGATGCACAAGAAACTGTCAGGTATTCGTGGTGAAATTAAGGGCGATGATTACTTCGTCCCATTTGGCAAGGCTGCAACAATCAAGCCAGGAAAAGACGCAGTCATTATTTCTTATGGGTACTCCGTTGTGACCGCCAATAAGGCAGCACAGGCGCTAGAAGCTGAGGGAATATCAGTTGAAGTAATTGATTTACGCACTCTTTTCCCGCTAGATACAGATGCTATTAACGCAGCGGTTAAGAAGTTTGGCCGCGTTGTTGTCGTCGATGAGGCTCCATTGTTTGGATCAATTACCGCAGAGATTGCTGCAACAGCAACCGAAGCAAACTTTGGATCACTCAAGGGCCCAATCGTGCGTGTTGGCGCTATACGAGCTCCTCTGAGTGCAAATCCTGCAATGGCAGAAGCTGCAATTCCATCAGTTGAATCTATCTCAGCTGCTGTTAAAAAAGTCATGAAATACTAAGAGGGAGAAAACTATGTCTGCAAAAATATTTGATTTAACTGGCAAGGTAGTTGTCGTAACTGGCGCAGCCGGTGGCATCGGAATGGCTGTGTGCAGACAACTAGGTGGTAGCGGTGCAACCATTGTCCTCTCAGATATTGATGCGAGTGGTCTTGAGCTCTCTAAGAAAGAATTAGAATCACGTGGGATCAAGTGTGGAACATTTGTTAGTAATACAAGCATCGAGTCGGAAGTAATTGCTTTCTATCAGTATGTTTCCAAAGAGTTTGGTGTTCCAGATATCTTGGTAAACAATGCTGCACAAGGGACCCATACGCCCCCACAAGATACTTCGCTCGAGATTTGGAACCGCGTAATTGGGACATCGCTTACTGGATATTTCTTAAATGCACGCGAATTCGCCAGGTTGGTGATACCAGCGAAGAAGCCGGCTGCAATTGTGAACATAAGCTCAATTGCTGGAAGCTCAGCTATTGGACGTGGAAATTTTGCATACAGCACAGCAAAAGGTGGAGTTAATCAATTCACTCGCGAATTAGCGATCGAATGGGCAAAGTCGAAGATTCGCGTTAATGCGATTCAGCCTTGCTCTGTAAACACCCCTGGCTGGCGCAAGTGGGTTGAAACTGAAGGAGAGGCCGCCAAAGCGCTGACAACCCTGCTGCTCCGAGGAATCCCAATGGGTCGAGTGGCAGAGCCTGAGGACATTGCAAACGCAGTTCATTTCTTAGCAAGTGATGCTGCAGCCATGATTACAGGCACGATCTTGCCTGTTGATGGGGGCAATTTGGCCTATAACGCAGGCGGAACCCTCGGAGAGTACTAACAAACACAAACCGTTCGATCTGCTTCAAAGTGCCCTTTTTGGGTAGTGGTCTATTGTTGTTTACAAACAACAATCTGAAGGAGGGCATATGCCAAAGACAATTAAGCCATTGGGTTTAGGGATAGCTTCACGCCGAGTTCTTTCAGATGTTGTGACAGATGATCTTCGCCAAGCAATCGTTGATCATGAGCTAGAACCAGGTCGTCGCATTTCTGAAGATGAACTTGCAGCTCAGATGGGTGTTTCACGTGGTCCTATTCGCGAAGCTCTTGCTCGTCTTGAACGCGAAGGATTAATCACACTTGAACGACACCGCGGTGCTCGTGTTGCATCATGGTCTGGACAAGATATTGATGAGATTTATTCTATGAGAAGTGTTTTAGAAGAGCTTGCTATCGAATGGGCTTGCAAGAACGCCACAGTTGCAGATCTTGCAGCGATGGATGAAGTGTTAATACGATACGGAAAGTTGACCGATAAGCAGCGCACTCCAAAAGAGGTAAGCAAGATTGACTTGGATTTTCACAGCGCCCTCTTCGCTTCTGCTCACCATGACAGATTATTTAAAGCATGGGAAGCATTGCGCTCGCAGATTCACGCATTCCTCGTCTATACCTGGTCCCTAGATGATAAAGTCAATAAGGAATTTCTTCCAAAGTGGGGACCAGATCACCAAGAACTTTTGGAAATTATCCGAGCCAAGCAAACAACAAAAGCAAAAGCGGTAATTCATGAACATGTTGAGCGTGGTGCGCAGCGAGTGGCTAAACACTTTAAAGAGTCACCATCAGTAAATGTGCCTAAAAAGAAGAAGAGATAATTAGATTTCTATAAGGCTTTAATGGAGTCAAGAATAGACTTTGAAATCTCTATTGTGGGTGTGTTTTTCTGACGTTGTTGATTTTCAACATCTCCAGGGACTAAAACAGGGCTTTGTGGCTTTATCGCAGGGGTTGCTCTAACAGCTTTGATTGCCTCGGAGATTTCATCTTTAAAGGCGGCTGTTCCAAAGAATTTATCTGGGTCTATTACGACCATAACTGTTCCGTTACCGTGCGAGAATGAAGAGTTCATCGATGGATGATTTCCAGATAAGCCTCCACCGAGCAACTCAATCATCAAACTGAGGCAGTACCCCTTGTGTCCACCAAATGGCAGAATTGCCCCGCCATCGTAAAAGTCATTGGGGTCATTACTTTCAACTCCATCTTTATCAATAATCATTCCAGGTGGAAGTAAAACTCCGTTGGCTCTTGCAACTCTGATTTTTCCTTCCGCACTTGCAGCTGTTGCAAAATCAATGATGACTGGGTCTCCATTTGAAGGTATTCCGGCGGCAAAGGGATTTGTGCCAAGTATGCGATCCTTACCACCAAATGCTGCTACCGCTGGATCTGCGTTACACCAAATTATTGAAACTAAATTCTGTTGGGCAAGTAGCTCTGAGTATTCGCCAACTCTTCCTATGTGATTGCAATTTGCTATCGAAACAACACACACGCCAAACTCTTTTGCTTTTTTTGCTGCAACCTCAACTGCGAGTTTGCTTGCAATTTGTCCCCAGCCCCATTGGGCATCTATAACAACCGTTGCATTAAATTCTGACTTTATCGTTGGATGGCTATCAGGAATGATCGACTTTTTATCAATTGCTGCGGTGTATTCAGGTAAGCGAATTACACCGTGTGAAGCATGTCCAGCCTCTTGGGCCTGCACAAGTGACTCAGAAATTGATCGCGCAAAAATCTCAGGAGTCTTCCACTTCATCAAGATCTTGGTAGATAGGGACAAAAGCTCTTCTCGTGAGATGAGCGTTGTAGAAACATCTGTAGACATCTGTTTACCCCCTTGACCACTTTGCTAAAATCGTTAACAATAGACAATGCAGAGTAACGCGGTCTTGGGCATAAATCAATGAATTGAGCGGAGAAGGTAATGAAGGTTGTAGGACTGGAAACGATCCGACTCAATGAGTACCCAAGCATCCTGTTTCTTCAGGTGCATACCGATGAGGGAATCATTGGTTTGGGAGAGAACTGTGTAGGAGTAGAAACGGTTGAAACTTTCATTCACGAGAGTATCGCTCCCCGAATCTTGGGCAAAGACCCACTAGAAATCAATGCTCTTCATGAAACATTGCACCAAGACTTTATTGGTTTTTCGGGATCTAGCATCGCAGTAAGAGCAACATCATCGATTGATATCGCGCTCTGGGATATTTTCGGGCAAGCGGTGGGACAACCGATACATCAGCTATTAGGTGGCAAGGTCCGCGACAAAATTAGGGCATACAACACCTGCGCAGGTACTGGTTATGCAAAAGGATCATCAAACATTGATCGCAAGCGGGCAGCACAGCTAGGGGTCGTTACAGATGGCGACTATGAAGATCTGTTTGCATTCTTAAATAAACCAGAGGAGTTAGTACATAGCTTAAAGGAAATGGGATTTACAGCTATGAAGATCTGGCCCTTTGATGAAGCCGCAATTCGTGCTGGTGGACAAACAATCATGGGAAAAGATTTGCATGAGGGAGTAGATATTTTCCGTCGCGCGCGAGAGGCTGCAGGATCTGACTTCGACATTATGCTCGAAATGCACTCGCTGTGGTCTGTGCCAGCTGCAACGACTATCGCACATGCAGTTGAAGAGTTTTCTCCATTTTGGATTGAAGATCCATTTAGACATGAAAGCACAGAGGCGCTTGTCAGATTCAAGCAATCGATTAATTCACCATTAACTACTGGTGAGACCACAGGCACCAGGTGGGATCATCATCGCTTATTGAAAGCAAATGCAATTGATCACTTAATGATTGATCCGGGTTGGGTTGGAGGCATTACTGAAGCACGACAAGTTATTGGTTTAGCAAGTACTTATGGAGTACCTGTTGCACCTCATGATTGCACGGGTCCCGTGGTGCTTACCGTTGGAACCCACCTAGGCGTGACTTATCCGAACATTGAGCTTCAAGAGATGGTCCGAGCCTTTTACTATGGCTGGTATCAAGAGATGGTGACGGTGCTTCCAAAGTATGAAAATGGGTACTTAACACCACCATCGGCTCCAGGATTAGGCACACAACTACAACCAGGCATCAATAAGCGTGCAGATGCAGTAGTTCGTTGGAGCAAAGTTGGCTGAAGAATTAATTCTTGGCTTAGATTTTGGTACCTCGTCCGTAAAAGGAATTTTTATAGATTTCAAAGGAACAATTCTCAAGCGTGTAGAATCAAAAATCCAAACCAAATATTCATTAGGTACTCGTGCAGAGCAGGATGCACTGGATTATTTGGTCGCTCTAAAGGATATTTCATCAAAAAACTCTGATCTTATTTCGCGAGTCGTATCTATTGGCTTATCCGGTCAAACACCATCTGTTGTATGCGCGGATAAAGATGGTCAGCCAGTTAGGCCCGTTCTTATTTGGCAAGATAATAGAGCGGTTGCGGAGGCAACAGAACTAGATAAAAGATTTGGAAATCCACTTCGAGTCATTGGAACATCCTTGCCGTGGTCAGCTAGTGCATGCCTAGCAAAATTACTGTGGTTATCTCGCCACGAAGAGCAGACTGTTCGTGACACTCACTGGATTTTTCAGCCTAAGGACTTTGTTGGCTTTCACTTAACCGGGAAAGCAATATCTGATCCATGGTCTAGTAAAGGTTTGTGTAATGTCCTCACCAGAAAACCAATTACTGAAGTTCTTAGCTACATTGGATGGAAAGACGATGTTGTTCCAGAGTTACTTGATGGTTTCCAAAGTCGTGGAACTATCACACAGCAGGCTGCAGAGAGTTTTGGTTTTTCCCTAGGAACAGAAGTGTCTGTTGGTTGGTCAGATGCGATGTGCGGAATGGCAGCGATGGAGGTATTTAGTAAGCCTGCAACCTTTGTAATAACTGGTACATCAGCAATCGTCGGTTCATCTTCGGTGACGCCACCAGATGATGGGGGAGGTCTTTACATCATCCCTAACACGTGTGCACCGCTGGCTGTGACCTATGGCCCTACTCAGTCAAGCGGATCCTCCATTGCTTGGGCTTCAGAATTATTTGAGATAGAGGCCAATGAGTTAATTGATTTGGCAATGGATGCATCTGACATCGAGATACCAATTTATCTTCCTTATATAAATGGTGAGCGAGCACCACTGTGGAGACCAGATGTGCAAGCAGGCTTTTATGGTGTCACAACTCAATGCAAAAAATCACATATGGCACTAGCCGTCATGGAAGGTATTTCTTTTGCCGAAAGACAGGTTGCAGAGTTTGCAGAGGAATTAAACGGAGTTCGCCAACCATCAATTCTTTTAGGGGGTCATGCAGGAAATGACTCTCGCTGGGAGAAGATTCGACATAGAACCCTTAGTCGAACAATTGAAAGGTTTGAGGATGTTGATACAACCACCAGAGGTTCGGCCATGTTGGCACATGCCGTAATTACCAAGAATTTTGCGCTTTCATCTGAAGCCTTGAGTTTTAAACCCTTGGTGAGTCAACCAAATTCAAATGATCTGATGTACTCTAATAAGAAATTTAATGAGTTTTTAGCTGCCCAAGAGTATGCAATTGACCTAGCTAACAGAAAGAGAAAATCAACTGATGAAAAGTAAAAGCAAACTAGCCAATCTCAAGCAGCTAGTTAGAATCAGAAAGCCGATTTTGTCTAGTAAAAAGCGCCGAGTCTCTCGAGCTAACACGATTTATGACTTAAGAGCAGCAGCTAAGAAGTGCACTCCACGAGGTCCCTTTGACTACACCGATGGTGCTGCTGATCAGGAAATCACTTTAAATAAAGCAAGAAGAAGTTTTGAGAACATTGAATTTCAACCACACATTTTGAGAGATGTTTCATCGGCAACTCTTGCAACCACAATGTTGGGTAAGCAATATTCGATGCCAGTAGGAATTGCCCCCACAGGCTTTACTCGCATGATGAATTCAGAAGGTGAAATCGCCGGAAGCGGCTCTGCAAGTGCCTTTGGCATCCCATTCACTCTCTCAACAATGGGCACTACTTCAATAGAAAATGTGGCTAAGAATGCACCGAATGGAAGTAATTACTTTCAACTCTATCTATGGAGAGATCGCGATCGAAGCCTTGAACTCATTCAACGAGCAGAAAAAGCTGGATATGACGGTTTAGTTCTAACAGTAGATGCACAAGTTGCAGGTGCTCGTTTAAGAGATGTTCGAAATGGACTGACAGTTCCTCCAACTTTGACAGCTGCAACATTTTTGAATGCACTTCCACGTCCAAATTGGTGGTGGAATTTCCTGACAAAGGAACCATTAGATTTTGCATCCCTAGGGTCATGGAATGGAACAGTTGCCCAGCTCATGGACACTATGTTTGATCCTTCAATGACATACGAAGACCTAAAGTGGATTCGTGAAATCTGGCCAAAGAAATTAATTGTTAAGGGTGTTCAACGAGTAGATGACGCAGTCAAGTGTGCTGAATACGGTGCGGATGCGATAGTGCTTTCTAATCACGGTGGACGTCAACTAGATCGTGCTCCAGTTCCATTCCTACTCTTGCCAGAAGTTAAAAAAGAGATAGGAAATAAATCAGAGATTCATATTGATACTGGCATTATGCATGGCGCAGACATTATTGCTGCAAAAGCACTGGGTGCTGACTTTACGTGGATTGGTCGTGCTTATTTATACGGTCTTATGGCCGGTGGCAGACTGGGCGTCGATAGAACACTGACTATTCTGCAAACTCAAATGACTCGCACATTAAGACTATTAGGTGCTAATTCACTCGATGACTTAGATCCAAGTATGGTGAAATACCTGGATAAGTAATTTGCGAAAAATACCGCTACCAAAATCATCTGAAAAGCTGCAACTGCAAAAGGTTGCATTTGATCTCGTTGAAAAAATGAGAAATGGTGACTTAGTAGCTTTCTCCACAGAGAATTCTTATGTGGTTGCGGCAGACCCTCACAACCAGATCGCCGTAGATAGCTTTAGAGAGTTAAAAGGGCATGATCCAAAAACTATTTATCCCGTTTTTGTGAATTCAATTGAGGATTTACAGCCATTTACCGCTGATGTGAGTGATAAAACTAGGCTCTTAACTCAGGAATTTTGGCCGGGAATGCTCAATGTGGTTCTTTCTACACGTGATGTTCCACCCCATAACTTCGGTGGAACCGAGACCCCGAAGAATTAGCTGAGGCTATTTCTTTTGCCATATTTTCCCCCTTAGGAATAAACCGCAAACATCACATAGGTTGTAAACAGTTTGCAGTTGACAGTTCCTCGAGCATCCTCGCAGAGGGGATGTAAGTCAAGGATTTTTTAAGGGTTTTTTAAGAAAAATTTAAAGATTCTTTTATCAATTTGCCAGGAATCCACCGTCTACGGCCAGGACTACTCCGCTTACGTAGTCTGAAGCTGGAGCAGACAAGAAGAGTGCGGCACCGGCCAAATCGGCAGGTTGACCCCAACTGCCCTTAGGAATTCGGCTAGTTATCCAGGTGGTTCTCTCTGAATCCTTACGGATGGCTTGAGTTATATCTGTTTCGATAAAGCCGGGCGCAATGGCATTAACGGTGATTCCCATGGGCAGGAGTTCATTGGAAAGACCACGGGTAAGTCCGGCAAGGGCGGTCTTTGCTGCGGTATAGCTGATGACATTTTTGCCGCCAAGGAATGTCCACATTGAGGCGATGAAAATGATCTTTCCGTAGCCTCGCTGTGCCATGCCTTTACCGATTTCTCGGGAGAGGATGAATGGGGCTGTTAAATCAATTTCTATTGTTTGGTCCCACAGATCATCATTGTGATCAAGGGCCTCAGCTCGATTAGCTAGGCCTGCGTTGTTAATAAGGATGTCTATCTTGATGTCCTTTACCTTTTCGACCAATGCCAGGGTGTCCTGCCTGCTTCGAAAATCACAAGTAAAGGTTGTGTAGGTGACACCACTTTTTGCTGCCACTTTAGAAAGTTCGTCATTATCGGTTTGCTGAGAGCTAACAACTATGAGGTTTGCCCCATGTTCGGCCAGGGCGCTAGCAATGGCAAAGCCAATCCCTTTTCTCGCCCCTGTCACAAGTGCGGTCTTGCCTCGCACATCAAATAGCTCCTTGTAGGCCATTGCCGCTCCGATTCCTTTGATTGTCTAATGTATACAAGATTATGGACTTGATCTATAGTCACGTCAATGTTTTCGAGAGGCTAATTGCAACTCGTTTGCGCTTAGACACACGAGAATAGAAAAAGTACTCTTTCTCTTACGGGCCAATTAATTGGGGGAATTTATGAAGAAGCGTTTTGGAATTTTCGCTGCAGTTGTAATTGCAGCTGCACTAACACTTACAGGTTGTTCATCATCTGACTCAGCAACATCTGAGAGCGCATCATGTGCCAAAGCAGATCTTGCAACAGTCACTGAAGGCAAGCTAACAATCGCAACTGGCGAGCCTGCTTACTACCCATGGATCATCGATGATGCGCCAGAGACCGGAAATGGTTTTGAAGGCGCAGTTGCATACGCAGTTGCTAAGCAACTCGGATTTGATGCAGCAGATGTCGTATGGGTTCGCACAACATTTGATTCTGCTGTGACACCAGGAGAAAAGAACTTCGACTTCAACTTGCAGCAATTCTCAATTACAGAAGAGCGCAAGACTGCCGTTGATTTCTCATCTCCTTACTACACAGCACCACAAGCAATCGTTTCATTTAAGGGAAGCAAGATCGCTGGGAAGACAACTCTTGCAGAACTTAAGAGTGCAAAGCTTGGCGCAGCAGTTGGAACAACATCACTAGATGCGATCTCAAACCAGATCGGTGCAACACCTCAGGTGTTTAACGACAACGCTGCTGGTGTTTCTGCTCTCAAGAACAAGCAGATCGACGGTCTCGTTGTTGATCTACCAACAGCTTTCTACCTTTCAGGTGTTGAAGTTCCAAACGGTCTCATCGTTGGACAGCTTCCATCAACTGGTGCCGGAGATCAGTTCGGTCTCTTGCTTACTAAGGGCAGCAAGCTAACCTCATGTGTTACTGGTGCAGTAGATGCAATCACCGCTGATGGCACATTGGCAGCAATTACAGATAAGTGGCTAGCAACTGATGCTGGCGCTCCTGTTTTGAAGCCTTAATAGAAACTAAGAAGTAAACACGGTAGTTTGGCGGCCATGTCAGAGAAGCAACGCTCTGCGTGGTCGCCAAGCTCACGTGAGATTCAACGCCGCCAATCCAGGCGCGCGATAAGCCGCAAGCAAGCAGGTATTGCTGCGGCATCTTCTATTTTTGTACTTGG
>Ga0247839_1003224_pt1 | contig 22897 bp, 18 predicted proteins | sample LaCruzMarch2015__6_FD_192405 | JGI IMG/M metagenome (GOLD analysis project Ga0247839, IMG submission 192405) | Freshwater microbial communities from meromictic Lake La Cruz, Castile-La Mancha, Spain - LaCruzMarch2015_16m | ecosystem: Environmental > Aquatic > Freshwater > Lake | place: Spain... | reverse complement strand
TTTTAGTCATTGCGCCCCAGTTTTCGTGGCAAGGATTTGGAATGGTAATTTTCATGGTGTTTTTTTTAAGTAATACTATGATGCAACTAATTTTTAAATTCCATAAAAAACCTAATTCAATACCAATTTTTTATAAATTTTCTGACCTTTACATTCAATTACCACAGAATAAATTCCTTTTGAAGCGTTCGTCAAGTTTACCTTGAATACATTTTCTGAAATGTTTAAACTTTCAAAAGCAATTTCCTGATTCAATAGGTTATAAATTTTAACATTGCTTGAGTTATTTTCAATAAAATCAGCTTCCATATAAAACGCTGAATTGGTTGGGTTTGGATAAATCAATAAGTCAGGAATTTTATTTTCTTCAATACTAGTTGAATTTCCAATAGTAAAGGCCCATTGACTATTCTGAGTTAAACCAGCAAAGCTATTTCCAACTAAATCTGTGATTGCACCATTAGCAATTAAAACATAAATACTTGCATTGCTATTAAAACCTCCAGCATTTATGGTAAGAACATTGTTGGAAATTGAAACTTGATTTGAATTAATGTCAATATTGTATTTTAAAACATTGTTTTCGTAAATTACAATATTTCCACTTCCTTTTTTTATGCTTTCACTAAACATCATTGTCATTATTGTTCCAGGAATTATATTTACTCCACCATTAATTGGTATCAAAGAACTTAACATAGGAGGTGTATTATCTATGGTTCCGGTTCCTAAATTGGTTTTGTAATCTTGGCTATTATTATTATCCCATGTACCGTTGCCATTGTTAAATGCCGCAGTAAAATTTATGGTTGCATTGCTTGGAACAGCAACTGTGGTTAACCAATTATTGCCCTGTTTTACCATGTTTACGTCAGAAATTGTTTTTGTCCAATTATCGAAACTATAATGCATCACTACTTGATTTTGGCTTGCTAGAACACCAGAATAGGTAACTTGCAATTGGGTACCAGGAGCAGGGTTTGTTGGATTATAATTTACACCACCTGTTTGTGTACCTCCTCCTCCATTGCTCGATGTTTGAAAATATCCTTCGCCCAAAGAACCAATCATTCCTGAGCCATTTAAAATATAAATTCCTGCACTACTTGCCGAAACAGTAAATGAGATTGTTCCGTTGGTTACATTTATTGAATTACCAGTTACTGCATCTTTGTATGTTCCATTGGTTAAGTTACTAAAATTAAATGTAACGGAGCCATCTTTGGCTAACCCAACGGCTACTTCGCTGCTATTATACTTTCTTACAAAACCTACTCCATTTCCATCATTCGTACCATCCCATCTCCAAGAACCTTTCTGCAAGGCAGGAACTGCTTTTCTAATTGCGTTTAGTTTTCTAATATGCTTATAAATTATATGATTAGGTGCATTGACAATTTCATTTCCATAGTATGCCCTGCCAGTTAAATCAATAGAATAATTAATATCGTTACTACTATGAATATCGGCATAAGCACCTTTCATAAATTGAGTTTCGGTTCCATAATAAACACAAGGTAAACCCCTCCATGTAAACATAAAATTTAAGGCGGCTGCTAAATTTTGAGGAGAGCCATCATAGCGCTTATTCCAATCATTATTTGGTCCAAAATCGTGGTTATCTAAAAACAAAACATTCGTACTTGGATCGGCATATAAATCATCGTAACGAGCAGCAGCTTTTACTCCCGAATAACCTTCTCCTTTTCCAAACAAATGAAAACTTCCCATGGCAAAAAAATCTAAAACCGCTAATCCGCTATTGGCTGAATTTTTTGTTGCACCTCTCCAAGTATACCAATGAGGATTTATTTCTTCAATTTGATGTAGTTCGTGACGTTTTTGGGCTACTTCACCAAAAAACATCAAGTTGGGATTAGCTTGTTTAAATCTATCTACGAAATATAAAACATCACGTTTTGGCATGTGTTTTACTGCATCTAATCTCATACCATCTATGCCCATATCAATAAATGTTTTATAAGCATTGTACAAATAATTTCTTACACTATCGCCACCAGTAAAAAAGTCTGGTGTATCACCGGCTAAAGCTCGCCAATATAAATTGGTAGTGTCGTCATACCCTTGTGCAAAACCATTACCCGATTTATTAAACCAAGCTGCATCACTGGTATTTACATAACTTTCCATTCCAGGCCAGTTGTAAGCCGCTAAATTTTGATTATAAGGTGCAGGCATTTTCGCTATATTGGCTCTACTCCAAATTTTTCCATCATCGGGATTAGGTGTTTTACCATCGTACTGCCAATTAGGATTATCTGTTAAAGCACTGCCATTACTTTTCTTTCCCCATGTTTGTGTTGGATCGGTATTGTATTTAATTTCCGAACGACCTTTTATACCAAATCTACCAGCATGATTTAAAACTACATCTAAAAATATTTTTATTCCTTTTGCATGTGCTGAATCTATTAAATTTTTAAAAGTATAACCTGGCGACTCTAATCTTGGATCTACTTTGGTAAAATCCCAAGCATGATATCCATGGTAATCTAAAGGACTTCTATTTTGAACAATTGGGGTAATCCAAATGGCAGTAAAACCTAAATCTTTTATATAATTTAATTTTTGAACTAACCCTTTAAAATCACCTTTCCAAGTTACATCATTGCTACCTGAATAATTAGAATTATTTGTATTTCCTGGAAAATACGAACACCATTCTGTAGGTTTGTTATTGCTGATATCTCCATCAAAAAAACGTGTAGTTAATAAAAAATATATACTTTCTTCTCGAATATCTTTTTGTGCGTAGGCTTGCAAAGAAAAAAGTAACAAGAGAATAGCGATGTAATGTTTAGTGGTTTGCATAAAAAAACTTTATTTATACAAATGTAAAAAATGTTTTTAATTAATCATCTTTTTTTCGCAGCTAGATTGCCACGCTTTGCTCGCAAAGACGTATGTAAAATAACTTCTACAATTCCACCAATTCCAACTTAAAATCTTCCAAAGTTTTTAATTTTTGGTTGGCTAATTGCCAATAAGGTTCTTGTTGCTTTTCGGCTTCGGGAACAACTATACATTTCATTCGTGCGGCTTTTGCAGCTATCATTCCGTTTACCGAATCTTCAAAAACCAAACATTCAGTTGGCAATACATTTAATTGATTGGCTGTAGTTATAAACACACTTGGATGCGGTTTTCCATAAGGTTCAAACTCGGCACTTACTAATAAATCAAAGTAATGGCGAATGTTCAATTTATCGACCACTACATTTATTAAACTCATGGCGCTCGATGATGCTAAAGCAATTTTGTAACCATTGGTTTTACAAAGCTCCAATGTTTGAATAACGCCCGGCAATGCATCGGCATTTTCAATAATTAATTGCTTTACCGTTTCTAAAACATCGGCTTCTACTGCTTCAAAGTTTTTTTCGCCCCAAGGTTGGTAGTTGTACCAATATTCAACTACTTCACTTAACCTAAAACCCATTACTTGGCGCAATAATTCATCGTTTAGGTTTAACCCTAATTTACCAAAACAAATTTTTTCAGCTATTTTCCAATAAGGTTCCGAATCGACCAAAAGTCCATCCATGTCAAAAATTATTGCTTTAATCATTCTTATTAATAACCCAATAATTTAAGCATGGTATCAGGCGTTTGTTGCTCCGCAAAAACTTTATAATTTAAAGTTCCATCTTCGTTTTTATCAATAATAATATGCTTTGGCGCAGGAATTAAGCAATGTTGAATTCCACCATATCCACCCAAACTTTCTTGGTAAGCGCCAGTATGAAAAAATCCCATCACCAACGGATCAGCATTTTCGGTTTTTGGCATAAATACTTGGTTGGTATTGGTGTCGCTATTGTAAAAATCTTGGCTATCACAGGTTAATCCACCTAAATTGATGCGTTGAAATTCTTTATCCCAATTATTTACCGCCAACAAAATAAACTTTTGACCAATTCCCCAAGTATCCGGTAAAGTAGTAATAAATGAACTGTCAATCATGAACCATTTTTCTTTGTCATTCTGTTCTTTTTCGCCAATAACAGAATATAAAATTCCACCGCTTTCACCAACTGTAAACGAACCAAACTCAGTAAAAATATTTGGAACTTCTATGTTTCTGCTATCGCAAATGGTTTTGATGTAAAACACAATTTGATCAATCATGTATTCATAATCATACTCTACTCCAAGCGAAGTATATATTGGCATTCCTCCTCCAATATCTATGGTATCTAATTCAGGACATGCTTGTTTCAAATCGCAGTAAACATGAACTAAGCGCGCCAATTCACTCCAATAATAAGTAGTATCTTTTATACCTGAATTTACAAAGAAATGAACCATTTTTAGTTTAAATAATTCATTGTCTTTAATTTTTGAATTATATAAATCCACTACTTTTTTATAGCTCATTCCTAAGCGAGAAGTATAAACCGAAAAGTTAGGTTCTTCCTCAGTAGCTATTCGTATTCCAAGCTTGGTAATATTGGTAGTTTTTGATGCTATTAAATCAAACTCTTCCGGATTATCTAACACACAAATTAAGTTTTCAAAACCATTATTTACCATGTTTGCCATGTTTATGGCATAAGGTTCATTTTTAAAACCATTGCAAATAATGTATTTGTCAGTTTCAAACTTTCCTTCTGCATGTAGTTTACTTAAAATTTCTAAATCAAAAGCCGATGAAGTTTCAATATCTACATTGTTTTTCAATGCTTCGTTTATTACAAAACTAAAGTGCGAGCTTTTAGTGCAATAGCAATAAAAATATTTTCCAGCATAGTTATGCTTTGTTATGGCTTTGTTAAAAAGTTCGGTTGCTTTTTGAATTTGGCTACTTATTTTAGGTAAATAACTAAACTTTAAAGGCGTGCCATATTCCTTTACCAATGCCATTAAATCAATACCATTAAAGTGCAAATGGTTCTCAATAACCTCAAAACCATGACGAGGGAAAAAGAAAGTTTGATGAATTAAGTCGGTGTAGCGGTTTCTGAGTTGTGGAGTCAATGCGTGAAGATTTTATTTTTTTGCGAATGCAATTTTAAGTAAACCAAAAGATTTTTTTGTATGATTTTTTTGTGAAGTTTTTATAACTTTCACAGGTTGCCACAGATTCACAGATTTCGCTGAAGAAACTATTCAACTTAAACTTTGTCAAATTAAAAAAACTTTGACAAAGCTATGATCAATCGGTACGGGAAAGTCATCCTGTAAGGATATTCCTTGAATAAAAGTTAACATTGCTAAAGCAAAAAAGTTACAAACTTTAATTAAATAAATTCACAAGTGACGATTCGCTAAACACTTGCGAAAGCAATTTGATGAGAATGCTAATTTTTCCAGTTAACTATTTCAAATCTTACTGTATCGTTTTTTAAGTAATTTTTGAAAGGAAGATTTGGGTAAGTATTGCCTTTTTTATCAACAAATTCATTGTCCCAACTGCCTTTAGTAATTTTAAATTCTTGGAAATTATTGTCAAAGTTAAACAAGTACAAAATTCGTTTTTTATCGGCCAAATATAAAAAACGATACTGTTCATCTTTTTCATTCCAATTGTTAAAGTTTCCAGTTAAATAAATGGGTTCACGGCTGTTGTTGGGCAAATTATCAAGTATAAAAACTACTTTTCGTTTAGGATTATAATTGATCCAATTGGCAATTTTTAGTTGAATGGTATCTAAATTTTTACAACATTCAAATCGCCTGTTATTCAATTTTTCAAGCTTAAAATTGGCTTCTTCGTTTTGCCAATCTCCATTTACTATTTTGTATTCATGCGCATTATTGTCTTTTAAGCGCAAGGTATAAATATATTTTCCTGGTGCTATTTTTCTAAACATAAATCGGTCGTCTTTAGCTTCCCAATTATTGAAATCACCGGCTAAGTATATCTTATCGTAAACTCCAGTATAATTAGGAGTTGAAATCATAAAAACTACTTTGCGTGCTCTGTCGGTAACGCTTATTTTTTCAGGAATTTCCTTTGGTTGTGGTTTTAATATTTCAACAATTCCTGGCAATAAAATTTCTAAAGCTGAAGCTCTTTTCTTAATCAATTCAGTGTATTTAGGCGCTTTGTCGAACCAGTTTTGAATAACAATATGCGTGGTATCGCTTTTCATAATATTGAGTGTATGATTGTTCAACGGATTATAATTTAAATCGGCTGCTTCAAAATCCCAACCACCTCTGGTTATTTTAAATTCATGCATTTTAGTATCGCTAAATGTAATGGTCAAGCTGCATTTTCCATTTGTTATTTTAGAAAACAATAGGTTTTTATCATAAGGATTCCAGTTATTGAAATCTCCAACTAAATAAATGCAAGAATTTTTAGGTGTGTTGGCAGGTAATTTATCAATAATAAAAGTATGTTTAATATGGTTTTTTTGAGGTAAATCAAGCCATGCTTTTATGTTTATGTGTATAGTATCTTTTTTGCCAAAATCTAATGTTCTAATGTCAACTTCTCTTCCAAATTCATTGGCTTCTACGGTTTCGTTAAAACCTCGGTTTATTTTATATTCAAGGTTGTTTTGTTGCCTAAATACTGTTAAATAATATTTACCATTCTTGGCTTTGGTAAATTTAGCACCTGGCCTGGCACAAGTCCAATTGTTAATATTTCCAATTAAGAAAATAGGCGCATTTTTAGGTGAATTTTCAGGAATTGAATCAATCACAATTACCATTTTTGTACAATTAATTGGCTCCAAATCGTGCCAACTGGCAATGCTGTTATCTATCCAATCGCTGGTTTGAGTAGTTATAAAAGTTCTGTTTCCAAATTCACTTCCACAACTATCCGTTTCTACTGTGGTCCAATCGCCACGTGTAAACTTATATTCTATTTTTCCAAAACCCAATGGAATGGTAGTCCAATATGTTTTAGTTTCTACATCGTATTTTAGCAAATAATTTGGATCGCCAGGATTCCAATTATTGAAATTGCCAGCCACAAATATTTGAGCACCTTTTGGCGTATTTGCTGGCAATATTTTTATAGATACTTTTTTTTGTGTACAGCTGCTTAAGGCCATAAACATTGCCAGTAGAATAATAAAATAAGTTGTTTTGTTTTTCATTTTCAAGAAAATTTTTACGAGTCAATCCAACTTAAAAACTCATCTACTTTTACCCTGCTCACCAAAACTTCTTCATCAGTTTTTGGATTCAGTTCTACCAGCAAACGGCTGTTAAAATGTTTATGTACTTTTTTGATGGATTGAATAGAAACAATATGGCTACGCGTGGCTCTGAAAAAATCTTTCGGATTTAATTGTTGTTCTAATTCATCTAACCTAAAGTCAACAATGCTTTTTTGGTTTTGATGATTCACCAAATAAATGGTATTTCTATCGGCATAAAAATAAGCCACATCATTTACAGGAATAAATTTGTATTGATCACCAATTTTGGTTAAAAACCGCGTTTTATAAGTTTTATTTGGCTGAAATAATTCTTTTAGTTTATTGGTATCGAACGATTGGTTAGCAAACTCATTTTTTACAATATCTAATTTCGACAACGCTTTCACTAAATCTTTTTCCTCAATGGGTTTTAGTAAATAATCAATGCTGTTTAGCTGAAATGCTTTGATGGCATATTCATCAAAAGCAGTAGTAAAAATAACAGGTTTGGTCATTTTTACATGTTCAAAAATTTCAAAACTTAGTCCATCTGCCAACTGAATATCTAAAAATATTAAATCAAAATTTTGATTGTCAGAAAGCCATTTTACTGCATCTTGCACGCTATCCATTTCCTTAACAATGGCTATTTCAGGATTTATGTTTTTTAAAATACGTATTAGTTCAAGTCTTGCGTATGGCTCATCTTCAATTATTACTACTTTCATGGTTTAATCAATTAAAGGTACTGAAATTTTAAAAATATTTTCTGTTTTTTCAATTACTACTTTTCTATCGCTTAGGTATTGATATCGGTTACTAATCATTACCAAACCTAAACCACTTGAATATTCACGGGTTTCTTTTACTTGTAAATTATTGCTCACTACCAACATATTTTCTACAGTTTTTATACTTATGGTTAACGGACGACTACTGCTTACCACATTGTGTTTAATGGCATTTTCTATGAGCATTTGTAGGGTAAGCGGAATAATTTTTTTGTTCAACATTTGTTCATCTATTTGTAGTTCAAAAAACAACATATCCATGAACCGTACTTGCAATAAATCGGCATAAGTTTCGTAAAATTTTATTTCATCGGCCAGTAAAATACTTTCCTTATCGCGGTACTCTAAAATGTTTCTATAAACACTTGAAAGCTTTCGCAAAAAATCGGCTGCTTTGTTTTGATCAATGTAAATAAGTGAGGAAAGCGTGTTTAAATTATTGAACAAAAAATGAGGATTTATTTGCGTACGCAATAACTCTAAACTGAATTGAGCTTTTTCTTTTTCAAAGGCTTCTTTGTCTATTTTTGAGCTGTTCCATTTTTGAATTAAATAGGTACTGAAGTCAACAACAACAGTAAGTTCAATGACAAAAAGCACTACAATAAATTTGATAAAAATATCGAAATAACTGATGTAAGTATAGTTGCCAAAAAAGCTAATGTCTAAAGTAGTTTTTGTGTATGGGTTGCTTTGCGTATCAATAGTTAGCATTATAAAAATAAAGCTAAAAATTACATGTAACAAAATAATAATTCCTGCGCCTAATGTTCCTTTTACTATCGATTCAACTATGAATCGTTGTTTGGGATTATTGTTCCAATCGTAATAAGTATTGAACCAATTTTTTAATTGATGGGTAATGCTAAAAGCAATCAAAAAACTGATATAATCAAAGAATAATCGCTTTAGTAAATCATCTACAAAGAACGGAAACCCGCGTAATGCCTGAATTAAATTGTAAAGCAAAGCAAATACTACCAAACTTATAAATATTCGCCATCGTTCGGTTTTATCTACTTTTATCCAGGTCATTTAATGTAAAATTTGGGGTTTAATTATTCTAACTCAAGTAAACCATCAAAAGTTTTTTCAATGGCTTTTTCAAATATTTGATTACCTTGAGTAATTACAATAATATATTTTCCTTTTGGTAATTCACTCAAATCATAACCTTTATTTATTTCTTCTGCTTTGGTATATGAATCAGAAAAAATGGTAATCCCGTTTTTTACAATGCTTAATTTTACTTTTTCGCTGCTGGTTTTGTTTAAGCTAAGAGTAAGTAAATTTACTTCATCATATTGAACTGATGCCTCCATGGTTTTGGTGCTGAAAGTAGCAGCATTTTTCGAAACACCATCTTGATTGTTGGTATTGGTTGGATTTGTTCCAAATATGTTAGTGCTTACTAAAGCTAAAAATGCGATTGTTAGAATTGTTGTTTTCATTTTTTGTGTTGTTATTGTTTTATTTAACGATACAAAGATGTAGCTAGCCAATAGGTTAGCACAATAAAAATCTACCAATTTCATTTTTTGATATACCAAATGCAATTTGAAGCGTACAAGATGAATTTATGGTTCCGCACTTTGTCTGAATCAGGATTAGGTTGATTAAAGGATTTGTAGGATTGTTAAAAGCAACTCAAGAAAACCGTCATTGCGATAAAGTCATCCTGTAAGGATCTTCCTTGAATAAGAATCAATGTTAACATCCTGAAATTTTTGATACAGAGATTTAAACGCAAACAAAAAAATGCCAACACTTTTGATGTTGACATTCTTCTTAAACACAAAAAAAATCATGAGAAAACCTTGTTTTGGATTGGTATTAGTATCCGCCACAATTAATTAACGAACAATCAGAATAATTATTGTCTTGTAAAAATATCTGTTTTGCAATTAGCTTTAAATTGCTTTATTTAAGTTAAATAAATTTGTTTTGCTCCCAATAATCTCTTTTTTGTTGGGTTACAAAGGTCTTTTGTTGGGTGAAGTTGAACCTATGTAAGGTGAATTTGCTTCTATGTAATATGAATTTAAAGCTATGTAATATGAATCTGCTTCTATGTAAGATTACATAAAATTGGTTTTGGCTAAAAATTTGATTTTGACGACCAAAAATGTACTTTTTTCTTTGATTTTTTTTCTATGTAAGGTGAATATGAACCTATGTAATATGATTTTGCTTCAATGCAAGGTTACAATGCTTCTGTGTAGTATGAATTTAAAGCTATGTAAGGTGAATCTGTTTCATTGTAAGTTTACAAAACTTCCAAAATAGGCATCAACATTTATTATTTAATTGAATATATTTTTTGTTTGGTGAAATGACATTTTTCTATGAAGATTGTTAAAGATATTTATGAAATGATTATTTCTTATTCCAAATTATTTGACTATTTTATTAGCAAAGTTGACTAAAAAATAAATTTTAAAAACTAAAACCAATTACAATAAACGATAATTTTCAAAAATTAACAATCGTATTATTTTGTGTAATAATTAGTTTATTATTGAATTTTAAAAAACAGAAATTTTTTCAAAAAAATTAATTGAAATCTGTAGTTTGATAATCTGAATACAACCATCAATTTGTGTAATAAAAATAACAATAAATAATATTATGAAAGATTTTAGAGATTTAAATTTAGGGTTTGGAGATGCTGAAAACTATAAAAAACGAGAAAATAAAGAACTTTTAAACAAGTACTTTATTCGTAATGATGAGTTATATGCTATTCTTAAACCTTCAAACTACTTTTTAGTTGGTGATAAAGGTACTGGAAAAACTGCTTATTCGTTATTTCTATCAAATAATGAATTTGCAAACACTAGTTCTTACTTGAACCATATTAGAGAAACTGAGTATGTCAAGTTCATTAAATTAAAGCAAGAAAAACATTTAACTCTTACGGAATATACAAACATTTGGAAAGTACTTATTTATTTACTAATTTCTCAACAAATTCAAAACGGGGAAAAAGAAAGCACAATGTTTTCTAAATTTTCAAAATTCAAGCCGCTTCAGGATTCAATAAATTCTTTTTTTAAATCTGCTTTTTCACCAGAAATAATATATGCACTTAATGTTATTGAGGAAACCAAAGAAGTTGCGGAAATACTAAATAAATTTTTCAAACTCGCTGGTGAAGATAAGGTTATTGAAAGCTTTACTGAAAGCAAATTCCAGATAAATTTACTTTATATTCAGAAAAAATTTGAAGAGTCATTATCCTCTCTAAAACTAGAAAAAAATCACATATTATTTATTGATGGTATTGATATTAGACCAAGAAATATCGGTTTTGAAGACTATTTGGAATGTGTAAAAGGTTTAGCAAATGCCGTTTGGACTTTAAATAATGACTTCTTTTCCAAAATTAAAGATTCCAAAGGTAGGCTCAAAGTAATGAACCTTGTAAGACCAGATATATTTTCACAATTAGGATTACAAAACCTAAATAATAAAATAAGGGATAACGGTGTACTATTAGATTGGAAAACGACTTATCCTTCCTATAAAAATTCTGGTTTGTTTAAAATGGCAGATAATATTTTAAACTCACAACAAGAATTTATGTTAGATTTAGGAAAAAGTTGGGATTATTATTTTCCATTCAAAAATGAGACAAGAACTGGTAAGCAGGATGATTCATTCGTTTCGTTTTTAAGGTTTTCAATGTTCAAACCACGTGATATAGTAACAATGATGAAAATATTACAAGAAAATATTAAAATTGAGACTGATAGAAAATTACCAATTATTGATGGCTTAGATTTTGAAACAGCTTCATTTAGAACAAAATATTCGGATTATTTATTAGGTGAAATAAAAGATTATTTGGCTTTTTACCATTCAGATAAGGATTATGAAATTTTTCTGAAATTTTTTGAGTTTCTCAGCGGAAAAGCTTATTTTGATTACAATGAATTTATGTATTGTTATAATCAGTTTGCAAACCACATAGAGAAAAATGAAATTGATATTCCTGTGTTTTTTGAATCAAGTGATAATTTTCTGCAATTTCTTTTTGATTTAAATATTATTTGTTATATCGAAGATACTGAAGATTCTGAGCCTCATATCCATTGGTCATATAGGGAAAGGACATACTCTAATATTAATCCAAAAATAAAACAAGGAGTTAGATATGCGATACACTATGGCCTTCAAAAGGCTTTTAATACAGGCAAAAAATTTGAGAAACGTATTATAAAAAGTAGTAGACGCATAGACAAATAGTAAAGTCAACTACCCTCCCTGTCAATTTTAAATTGAATTTCTGATAGCCCTCCTTTAAGGCGGTTAGCAATTGTTGAAAAACAAGTATGCTTTTCTAAACTCGTTTCAACTAGTTTGATTCAGAGACACAGAATCATTTAAAAACCGTAGAGTTAGCGAAATGCTCTACGGTTTTTAAATTACAAATCATAAAAAGTTTAATATGTTAATTTAAAAATGGTTTTATTGATTGTTGTAAATCACAAAGATATTGTTGTCTTTTAAATGCAAAATCACCTTTTTTTATAAACCTACTTTGGGTATAATGTGTACAAACTAAGTTCTCGGTTAACAAGTTTACATCATTAAAGATTGGGGAAATCCAATTAAAACAACTTTCATATACTTGCTGAGTGTGATCATAAATTATACGTAGTTTTTTGCTTTCCTCTCTATCATTGGGATTATTAGGAACGTGGTGCATGTAATCAATATCCAACTTTTCACAAAATTGATGATAATCAATTGTGTGTAAAATATGTGCATGCCAAAATGGATCTAATTTGTCGCTTATGGCATGTGGGTTATCATCCATAAAACAAATTGCGTAATATTGTTTTAGCGCCAAAATACCTTCGTTTAAATAATTTTCGTTAGTTTCAATTCCATATTCTTGAAACTCATGTCTAACTTTACGTTTTACCATATCAAAATCTTCTTCATCTATAAGTTTGATTAAATTTCTTTGTCTTACAGAAATTGGAACTTTAATTGTTTCTAAGATTGTTAATGGTGGTATTTTTGCGTTTACCTTGATTTTAAATGTTGTGGTCATTGTTATGTTTTTTAATTGTTAGAAAATTTGAAGTAGAATTTTTTTACAGGAAGTATTGATAATTTAATTATCATAATTGGTAATCTTTACGGTTCTAATTAGCATGTTTTCTTTTTGTGTTTTTAATTGATATTTGTTTTTAATAACTGCGAGGAATTGACCCCGCAGTTATTAGTTTTGTTTGATAACACTATCTGTTACGATAATAATCACTTTCACCTTGGTTTCTGCCGTTATTGTATTCCTTTGAATGTTTGGTTTCACTTGAACCAAACAGAACACGAGTACCAGCATCTACCCATTTTGCTAATTCGCTTTTTGAAGCGTAAGATTTTGCGTCATTATAGCCTCTGCTATGACCGCTTTTAAAATTGCTTGAAACATTTTTTGACATAGTTTTTGCAACACAGTTAGTGTTAATTGCACAACAAAGGTGAGGTGTTTAAAGTTGAAATTTTTGCAATAAAAGTTGTAATTTTGAATTAACTATTTGAAATAATTTCAAACAAATTTCATATGTCGCAAAAAAGAAAATTCACTATTGATGAGCATGAAACAGTTCATTCTTTTATATTAGAAAAGTTAGAAAATGTAACTGGTGTATCAGTTGCTGAAAAACTTGGTGTTATTCCAAAATATATTTCTACTTTTAAAAATAATGAAGTTGGCAGTGATTTGTCCCCAAAAATGATAAATTTAATAATTGAGAAGGTTAAAACCAATTATAAAGAAGAGTATTATAGTTTCATAAATCCTGATTCAACTGAAGCTTTTGATAATTATATTTATTACTATTTATCTCAAAGTGGTTTTGTTAAAACTGCAATTATGAGTATTCCAGTGTCAAATCTTGAGTGGAGTAAGAAAAAAGGTGAACTTATTTATTATAAAAAAGATAATTATGGAATTGAAGAAATAAAATTTGATTTAAACGAAAGTCAAACTCAATTGTTTTCTTCAAATACAAACCCTAAAACAAAGTTTTTTAGTGCTGTATATCCAGTAAATGGACAGGTAAATTTTTTCACTATAAATATAAATGGAAAGCCATTAAAAAAAAGAAAAATTTTGTTTTTAACATATTCTGTTGTTGAAGAAGATTTATCACTTTCATGTGGCTACGGAATGCTTATAAAAGAGAATACTAAAGAAAATGCAGTTGAAAAAATAACAAATATTTTAAATAATACTGAAGTTGTTGAAGATTGGATAATATGTGCTTTACAAAAAAAGAAAATGAATTTTTCGGAATTTGAAACTATGGTCTATAATGACCAAAATGACTTTTTGAAAAGACATCATCAATATACTGCAATCAAAGACATTAGCGGTCTATATTTAGGTTATTTTTTAAAAATAAAAGAAAGTGCTAAAAATGTTGTAAAAATAATTTTGGAAATAAAAAATTCTGGAGAATCAAATATTTATTTCACACTCAATGATCAGACTAAAAATAAATATTCTCCAAGGTATAAAGGAAATGTTTCGTTTCCAGGAACAACAGCATCTGAAGTAAAAGGGACATATTCATATTTCGAATTTCAAGATAAGAATAAATATTATTTGTTCTTGGATATAGATGGCAATGAGTTAAGTGGGGTGTTTTCAAGATGGACAAAAGATGGAGTTCATGGGATTTTTTCTAGTCCTATTTTCTTCGGAAAAATAAACGCGACAGATACACTTGATCTTAAAAGTTTAATTGACCTACACGACTTAGGTATCATAACAAAAGACAGATTAACCGAAGACAATTTGTTAATCGAAAAATTTAATGCATTATCTGATAAATATTTTGGTGATTTAAAATCTTTTTTGTAAAAATTTATATTTTCCATATAATTCTTATATTTTTAGCCTAGAAAATTTACTTAGGATTTAGTGAATTTACTTTGATAAGAATGCCCTAGAATTGAAAAATGTCACTAATCTTGTTTTATTCGACAGGCTCAATGTCATCGAAAGTTTCTCCAATTCACAGGATAGTTCATGCCTTGTCTCAACCATAATTTATTGCATCTTTGCAACTGCATGAATTACGAAAAAATTATTTTAAAAAGTGGCAGAGAACGTTCTTTGTTAAACCGTCATCCTTGGGTGTTTAGCGGTGGAGTAAAGCAAATGCCAAAAGCGCCAAATGGTTCTATTGTGGAAGTGAGAAGTAATGCCGATGAACTTTTGGGTTACGGTTTTTTTGCTCCTAACAGCCAAATTATGTGCAGGCTTTTTGAATTTACAAGCGAACCAATGATTATTGATGAAAACTATTGGAAAGAAAAAATAACTCGCGCATTTAATTACCGCAAATTATTCATAAACGCTGAAACCACCAATATTTACAGATTGATTCATGCGGAAGGCGATTTTTTTCCTGGAATAATTATCGATATTTATAACCAAGCTGCTGTTTGCCAAATATTGGTAAAAGGAGTTGAGTTAATTAGTCAAACTATTTTTGAAGCATTGCAAAGTTTAGGTTTTCACCATATTTATTTAAAAACAAAACAAAGCACCCAATTATTGGAGCAAGTTACTGATGGAAACCGTTGGGTAAATGATGCTGTTTTGCCCATGCCAATAGAGGGAAAAGAGTATGGCGTAAAGTTCAATATCAATGTAGAAACAGGACAAAAAACTGGCTTTTTTATTGACCAACGCGAAAACCGTAAAACGCTTGGTGAATTAAGTAAAGGCAAAACTGTTTTGAATACTTTTAGTTATTCGGGCGGATTTAGTTTGTTTGCTTTGCAAAATGGCGCTACTTGGGTCGATTCGGTTGATAGCAGCAAAGAAGCCATTGAATTATGTAATCAAAATGTAGCGTTAAATGGCTTAACCAATCACGAAGGAATTGCTGCAGATTGTTTTGAATATTTGAAACAATGCGAAAAAAAGTATGATATCATTGTGTTAGATCCTCCTGCTTTTGCAAAACATTCAAGAGCAGTTGCAAATGCATCTAGGGGTTATCAAAGTTTAAATAAATTGGGAATTGAAATGGTAAAACCAAATGGATTAGTTTTTACTTTTAGCTGTAGTCAGCATATTGATAAAGACCTTTTTAGAAAGATAGTTTTTAGTGCTGCAGCCGAAACTAAAAGGAACGTACGCATAGTGCGACAATTAAGTCAACCCGATGATCATCCTATAAATATTTACCATCCAGAAGGAGAATATTTGAAAGGATTGTTGTTGCATGTGGAGTAAGTTGTCTGAATCAAGATTTACAGGATTTTAGGATAAGGAGGATTTATTTGTTCAAAGCTGCATCTTGTAAATCCTTTAATCCCTCTAATCCTGATTCAGACTTTTATGCAGAGAGATTGCTTCACTGCGTTCGCAATGACGTTTAATTCAAAAAAAACCGCAAGTAATTGACGAAATTATAAGCCAATACTTGCGGTATATTTTCTTTAAAATGATAAACCTTCAGGTGGAAATAGAACCACTCCAGTATCAACATTTAAAACCTTAATGGCGCATTGCGGACATTGTTCGGCTGTTGATATTAGCTCTTTTAAATCGTGACCTTCAATGCTCGTAACCTTCGATTGTCCGTTTGCATTTAATTCAAAAACATCTGGAGAAAACATAATGCATAATTGTGAACCCACGCATTTATTGTGGTTAACACTTACTTTTATTTTGCTCATAGTTTTGGTTAATTAACAGGCTTAATATTTACCGGAAGTACTTTTATAGCTCTGTGAACTACAGATGGGTAGTATGAAAGTTCAGTACCTTCAACCAAAGTAGGACAAGCAATGCGAGCAACTAAACCTGCTAATGCTTCTTCCACTTCCATACGTGCCAATGAAGCTCCTAAACAAACGTGAATTCCATGTGCAAATGCCACATGTAAATTTGGATCACGTGTAATGTCTAATCTATTTGGATCAAAGAATTGTTCAGGATCGCGGTTTGCACCCGATAAACTAACCAACAATCTGTCGCCAGCTTTTATTTGTTTTCCACCTATTTCAATATCTGACTTAGCCCATCTCACAGTAGATTTTACCGAACCATCATAACGTAATAATTCTTCTACTGCTTTTTTAAGTAAATCTGGGTTTTGTTGCAATTTTTCCCATTGGTCAGGATATTCCATAAATGCCCTTGTACCATTTGCAATTAAGTTCATGGTGGTTTCGTGTCCGCCAAAAACCAATAACACACAAGTAGCCAAAACATCGTTTTCAGTAATGCTTCCAGCTTCTTCAGCCGAAATCAATAAACTAATTAAATCAATTCCTGGTCTGTCTTTTCTTTTTGCAATCAATGGTTTTAAATAATCAACCAACGCATCAATTCCTTCACAAGCTATTTCTCTTCTTCTTGGCTCATCGGCTTTTATAAAGAAGAATAAACCTAGTTTTTCAGACCATTCTTTTATTTTATCGGTATCCAAATCAGGTGCACCTAATAATTCTAAAATAACGGTCATTGGCACATCGTAAGCAAAGTCTTTTATAAAGTCAATACTTCCTTTGGCAATCATTCTATCGATTGTTTTTTCAACTATTTTTCTAACCATCGGCCTGTATCTTTCAATGGCCACAGGCGTAAAATGTTTGTTTAACAACATGCGCAAAGCAGTATGTTCAGGTGGATCACGGAAAACCATCCAATATTTTAATACTTTAAAAATTGGAGCAATCGACTCTTGCTCTTCTTGCGTCAATTCTTTTTCCAAAAAACCCATTCGGTCTGATGAAAAATGTGTTGGGTCTCTTAACACATCCACTACGTTTTTGTAGTCGGTTAAAATCCAACCTCCCCAACGGTCGTTCCAATGAACAGGGTCGTTTGATCTTAGTTCCTTGTAATACGCATGTGGATCTGCAATAACATCCACCGCCATTAAATCGTCACTCAATAAATTTTTTTCCATTTTTTGCTAAATTATTTAGATTTTCCACCTGCAAATTTGAAAAATCATGTTGCAATAAATATGAGCGAAGTCAGCAACACATCATTTACCTAACAGATGTTAGGCAATTTAACTAAAATCATTTCTTTTTATGCTTTTAGTCTTGAAACAAGAGGCTTGTAAGGTAAATATCTGAATCAGGATTTACAAGATTTTAGGATAAGGAGGGTTTTGAAGTTTAATAACATTGCTAGATTATCCAGCAACTTTGCTAGATGATTCGGTGATGTTCCTAGATGCTCCAGCAACATTGCTAGATTATCCAGTAACTTTCCTAGATGATTCAGCAACTTTCTTGGATGGTCTAGCAACATTCCTAGATGGTCTAGGAACTTTCCTGGATGGTCCAGCAACTTTCCTAGATGGTCTAGCAACTTTCCTGGATGGTCTAGCAACATTCCTGGATGGTCCAGCAACTTTCCTAGATGGTCTAGCAACTTTCCTGGATGGTCTAGCAACTTTCCTGGATGGTCCAGCAACTTTGCTAGATGGTCTAGCAACTTTCCTGGATGGTCTAGCAACTTTCCTAGATGGTCTAGCAACTTTCCTAGATGGCCCAGCAACATTCCTAGATGGTCTAGGAACTTTCCTGGATGGTCCAGCAACATTCCTGGATGGTCTAGCAACATTCCTGGATGGTCTAGCAACATTCCTAGTGTTCAATTATTACATCTTGCAAATCCTTCAATCAACCTAATTTTGATTCGGACAAATTTTTCTTCCATACCAAATATCCTTTTATTGATAAAATGGTATAAATGAACATGAGTAAAGCATATATTTTTAAATTGCTTTGCAAATATAAAACCATAGATGCTACGTTTAAAACAATCCAATAGAGCCAAGCTGAAAGAATTTTGTGGGCTTCTTTAAAAGTAGCCACAAAACAAAATAAGGTAATGCTGATATCAAGGAAATTTACGTTTTCAGTGAATTTATTCAGCACAAAATTGCCCAATACAAAAGTTAATAAAATGCCTGCGCTAATTACATAAACATGATTCATTATTGGCCATTTGCTAATTGCTAATTGCCTGTTGCTTTTCCCCCAAATATACCAACCATAAACGGCCATAATGGTATAAAAAACATGTAGAATGATTTGACCTATTAATTGTTTTTCGTAAAAAATAATCAATCCAAGAAATGATGCTAAAAAACCAAATAGCCAACAAATTATGTATTGTTTGATAAGAAAATAATTATACAAAAGAGTGGTTAAAACAACCAAAATTTCGAGTGTTTCTATGAACGAAATTTTTATTGAATCCACGGTAAAGCATTGGTTATGGTTTCTTTTTGTTTTGCATCAAAATTGCTATTAGCAAATCTATTTTTCAACATTTTTTTGTATTCAAATTGACCTGAAAAATGATTCGCTAAATCGGTTGCTGGTCCTGATAAACGGCCATTATACGAAAGCATGGCATTAAAAATATTTGCTGCCAATTCTTCATTTAAAATATTCATTGATTTGAAGCTGTTAAATGCATTCAAACGTGTTCTAAATTCGTAAGCCGAAGAAGCAAATTTGTTTTGCTCTGATAATGCTAAAGTTTTATTGAAATTGTTAACAGAATTTGCCGAAAGCGCCATTATTTCATTGCGTTTTATTTGAATAATATTATTCATTCCAAAAGTGTTTTCAGTAGCATCTACTATAGTTTTTACCGTTTCTTTATCTTGAAAATTTAAAAAGAGTTTTTCCATAGATGTTTTCACTACATCGTAACTTGAATCGGAAAGCGAACAAATAAAAATTGGCTTCCAATCTGGTGAAATAACTGCTAATTTATTCAAAACATTTTCTCTCACAACCGACTTGCTATGATTTATTAAACCTTGCATAACTTTTACAGTTTCAGCATCGGTATCATTGATGAGTTGATTCACTATTTCATTGATTATTCCGTAATGTTTTTCGGTTTTTAGTGCTGCTAGCAATGCTGTTCTTTTGCTTTCAATCGTTGATTTTCTAAGCGCAACAACGGCATCGTATCTATCTAAATAATTGGCAGCGCCTTTTAATTGAGCAAATAATTCTTGTTCCGATTTATTGAAAATTACTTGCTTTAAAATATTTGAATTGGGGTCGAACAATACAAAAGCAATTTTCTTTTTACCAATATTAGGAATTTTTACTACTTCAAAAGCTTGGCTTTGCATTTCCTTAACGCTATCAAAAGTTCCATCGGTATAATGCACTTCTATAACCACCGGCATTTTAAAATATTGAATGGTTTCATTTGTTTTTTGAACTTGTTCAATGGCTATTTCAGTAGCTTTTGAACCATTGTTATAAGTTAAATCTTCGTAATGAATTTGATAAATGGGTTCCCCACCTCTGGCAATCCATTCGTCAAAAAACCAATCAGCATTTAAACCCAATTTGTCCTTAATGGCTTGTTGCATATCGTTCATTTCTACGTTGGCATAAGCATGTAATTTTAGGTAATGATTCAAAGCACGTTTCCATTGCTCTGAACCCAAAACATATTCCAACATGCTTATTACCGCGGCACCTTTTGGGTAAACCCTAGCAGTTCCACCAGCAGTATGACGCACGGCATAATCATCTTTTTTACCAGCCTCTACAGCCGAATTTTGGTGTGCTCTGCGTTGCCAATCCCATTCCTCGGTTCCTTCTAATTCTTTATAAAATTGTTTTGGATAATAAGTAGCAAAACTTTCTTGCATCCAAGCATCACGGCTATCTCGGGCAGTTATAAAATCACCAAACCATTGGTGAGTCATTTCATGGCAATTTACACCAATGTAATTTCTATCTAAAAAAGCACGTTCATCTACGTTGAAAAAATCACCAAAAATAGTAGCCGTGGTATTTTCCATGGCACCAAAAATAAAATCCTGAACCATTACTTGGCTGTAACTTTCCCAAGGATATTTTATTCCAGTTTCTTTTTCCAAAAAATCCATCATTTGAGCTGTGTAACGATAAGTTGGTTCCATTCGCTCTTTAAATTCGGGATAATACCAATTTTTTAAAGGAACGCCACTTTTAGTTTTTGTTTCACTCACCGCATATTTACCAATGGCCAACATCAATAAATAACCCGCATGAGGTTTTGTCATGGTGTAATTCCAGGTTAAAGTTCCATCTTTGTTTTCTTTTTTACCCAAAAAAGTTCCGTTCGATAAAACCTGGTAATTTTTATCGAAAGTAATCACCGTTTCGGTAATAAATTTATCATTCATATCGTCATACATTGGAATCCATTGGCGGTTATCAATTCCTTGTCCTTGTGTCCAAATTTGCTTGCGTACAGCAAAAGGATTTGAAACAACATTTTCCTTTTCATTCCAGCCAATAAAGTAAATTCCCCTGCGTGGCGAAGCCTCATATTCAAACACAATTGTTCCTGTTTCGTCCCATTTTAAAGGTACATTTGGCTTTACCCAAACTCCTGTTTTTGTAATAGAAAACTTTGCGTTTTGGTTATTATGCAAAACAGATTTGATGATAATTGCAGGAGCATCAAAAAAAACAGAATCTACTTTTTGCTGAAGTACTATGAAGTTATGGGTAACCTTTCCTTTTACCAAACCTTTTTCGGGAGCAAAACTCACTTCCACTTTCATTTTAGTAATATCAAGCGAGTGTTCACGCGATGTGGTATTGTCTTTTAAATAAGCAGTAAAATTTTGTTGCGCTTGCAGCTCAATATTGATAAATAATAATGCTGCCGCTAAAAGTTTTTGATATGTTTTCATGTAAATTTCTTTGATTTATTGTAAATAATAATCAATAATAAGTTTATTGTAATTTGCCTTTATACAATTGAATGGTGTTATGTAAACCCAAATAAATGGCATCGCAAACCAGTGCATGGCCTATGGAAACTTCGGCCAAATTTGGAATATTTTGATTAAAAAAATGCAAGTTTTCTAAATCTAAATCGTGGCCAGCATTTATTCCCAAACCCAATTCATGCGCGCGAATGGCGGCAAGTGTGTAAGGTTTAATTACATTTTCCTTATCGGAATGAAAATGCTGTGCAAACTGTTCGGTGTAAAGCTCTATTCTGTCGGTTCCGGTTAATTTAGCTCCTTCTATCATTTCAATATTTGGGTCAACAAAAATGGAAGTTCTAATACCTTCGTTTTTAAAAACTTTGATAATATCCGCCAAAAACTGATGGTTTTTTAAAGTATCCCAACCATGGTTGCTGGTAATTTGGTTCAAAGCATCGGGAACTAAAGTAACTTGAGTTGGCTTGGTGTCTAAAACCAATTGCACAAACTTATCTTCCATCGGATTTCCTTCAATATTAAATTCTGTGGTAATTATTTGCTTTAAATCAAACACATCGGCATAACGAATATGGCGTTCATCGGGTCGTGGATGAACAGTGATTCCATCGGCACCAAATTTTTCGCAATCAATGGCAACCTGAATTAAATTAGGGTTGTTGCCTCCACGTGCATTTCTGATGGTAGCAAATTTGTTGATATTTACACTTAACTTCGTCAAAATTTTCAGCTTTTTTATTTATTATTGTTTACAATTTTACTAAATAAAATGAAGTAGGCTGTATAATTTTAAATATTTTTGGAAAATATTTTATAAAATAAGTTAATGATCAGATTAGGCGAAGTAAATAATTTATTGGTAAATAGAGGAAGTGCTATGGGCTTTTTCCTTATAGATACTTCAGGTGAGGAGGTTTTTTTACCTTTTAAATACGCTCCAGAAAACTTGCAATTGAAAGATGAAATAGCTGTTTTTGTTTACAACGATTCGGAAGACAAAATAATAGCAACTACTCAAACGCCAAAAATAACATTGAACACTTTTGCTGCGCTTAAAGTAGTGGATGCGGCTTCGTTTGGTGCCTTTATGGATTGGGGTTTAGACAAAGATTTGTTGGTTCCTTTTAAGGAGCAAGCAGGAAAAATGTATGACCATAAAACGTATGTAGTTTATTTATTTTTAGATGAAACATCCGACAGATTGGTGGCTACTACAAAA
>Ga0247839_1003222_pt1 | contig 22909 bp, 17 predicted proteins | sample LaCruzMarch2015__6_FD_192405 | JGI IMG/M metagenome (GOLD analysis project Ga0247839, IMG submission 192405) | Freshwater microbial communities from meromictic Lake La Cruz, Castile-La Mancha, Spain - LaCruzMarch2015_16m | ecosystem: Environmental > Aquatic > Freshwater > Lake | place: Spain... | reverse complement strand
ATTTAAGTTAAAGGATAATTATATTAAAAAAATTTTTGTTCGAGACTTAGCTAGAAAAAGTAATTTATTTAGTAGTTTACCTGTAAATATTTCCTAATGAAATGAAAAGAGCCCTAATATTTTGTTTTATATAAGAATATATGTTAAAATAAAAGTATTATTTATAATATAATCTTATTTTATGGCTACATATATATTTAATAAAGTATCATATATTGACTGATTGGAACAAACAAGACTTTTTTATGAGCAAAAATATAAAGATTTTACACTAGAATATGAGTGAAGAATAACAAGAATTACTGATATATTAAATAATATAGATGATTTTAGTGTGCTTGAAAAACTTTTGGTACAAAAATATTCAAGCGAGATGACTTTTAATATATATTGAAAACAATTAACATTTAATCAACTACAAGAATTAGAAGGGCCAAAAAGTAAAACGAAAATTTGAGAAGTAGGAAAAGCAATAATAGAAAAAGTTAAGTTTGTTCTAGCTGATTTTAGAAATTACAAGATGCTTTTACAAACTCTAAAAAATAAAAAATTAGATAAAGAAAATATTTCTTGAGAAGAATACTCATTAGATGCCATTACAGATTTTTATAGAAGAGCAACACTATCAGAAATAATTAAATCTGAAAGAATGAAAAAAAGTGAACAAACTGATTTTGAAATCCCTTTTGATGATAATTTTTATGAATTATTATGAATAGATAAAGAAGGCAGACAAAAAGTATCACCTAAAGAGATACAAGATATTGCATGGAAATATAAATTTTTTAAGACAGTTCAAAAATCAGTAGAAAAATGATATATTTACACGAAAAGTGAGTTGGATATGATTATAGAAATTACTGAAGATTTGAAAGACTGAAAAGTTGTTCTTTTAACTGGAGATACGGGTTCTGGTAAAACTGAAGTAGCAAAATTTATTTGTAAAGAATTTTTAAAAACAAAATTTGTGTTTATATCATGATCAGTAGATTCAGAGGTATGAGATTTTACAGTAGAAAGAGCAGTAAATTCAAGAGGAGTTAATGATACAGAGGAACATGTAGTAACTTGAGAATCAAAAGATGAAGAAAAAAGAGCTCTGGAATTTTTTAATAAACTAATGGGAAATAGAAGTTTCAAACAAGTTGTTATAGATAGAGCTCCTGATGATCAAAAAGATGAATTAAGAATAGAATTAGAGGCTATAGATTTTGATAAAAAGCACTTAATTACCGAATATCATTTAATGGCTTTATATAAAGCAGCAACTCTATGACTACCACTAATTATAGATGAATCAAATCTAATTAGAACACAAGTTTTGTTGGCACTAAATGATTTATTAATGAAAAAAAAGTGAGACCCTATTCAGCTACCAAATGGTCTTCATGATATAGTAGTAGAAGAAGGTTATTGTGTAATTCTTACATGAAATGATCCAGAACAAAACAAAAAAGCATGAAAATATACTACTTGAAGATCCAACTATGATGAAGCATTTTACAATAGACTTAGAGTTTATGCTAAAGATTATTTCAGACAAGAGGCATGAGAGAAAAAAGAACAGAGATTAGAAGAGTTAGACAAAACTCTAGAATACTTAAATGATAATGAAATGTACTGAGTGATTTTAATGATGATGTTTTCTTGAAAAAATTCAAAAACCACAACTTGAAAATATGGTTATGAAATAATGAAAAGAACTAGTGACGGATGATGATTCTTAACAAAAGAATGATTTTTTGATGAAATGAAGAGATATGCAACATTAATATCAGAAGTACAAAAAGCATATTCTGGAGAAGTAATCACATCAAATGTCAACTCAACATTTTCAATAAAAGAGGCAATAAAAAGAAAAGTATTTTCGATGAGAAACTTACTTGAAGTATTTGGTAAATATAAAAATGATAATAAAGCATTAGAATATCATTTATATAAAGAATTCATAAGTCATACCACAAGTAAAGATGAGTTATATGCATTATTACTTCTAGCGAATAAAAATGGCTTTTTTCAAGATATTATCACTGATGGTAAAGAAAAATCAATTTCAAGTGTAGAAAAATTAATATGAAGTTATCCTTCAGAATATACTGTAGCAGATATAGAAAATAAAGTAATAATAACAAAACAAGATTTATATAAAGAATATTTTTGAAGTTTTGAAGTTAGTGATGCATTTTTTGAATGAGCTAAAAAAGAAATAAATTTACAGGAAGCTTCAGAAGATAATGGGGCAAGTATAGAAATTACTATTGAAAATCTAGTTGATGCAATTGACTGATGTAAAGGATTATTAGATGAAAAACAAATATATTTTGATATTCCTACTTATTTACATATCTCAACTGTCTTAAAAATACTTCAAGTAGAACTAGAATGAGAGCCAGAAAGATTCAATGATAAGTTAAAAGCAATTTATAAAGTATTGAATGATTTATCAAATAGTCTGGATGAATTGAATGATGATAATTCCGATAATGAAGTTGTCTTAAATCTCGTTTGAAATTTATCTAATAGCCTATAACTTATAAGTATGTGATTAGAACAGCAAAAAGATATTCAAGATTTTTCTTTAATTGTGGAAAATCCTCAAGTAGAAAATGTAACGGCTCAAACACAAAAGTTGGTAACTTTTTTTAGTGAGGAATGACAAGCAAAGGTAATAAATATAGATATAATAATATGATTATTGTTAGAAATAATTTGATTAGAAGTAAAAAGAAGAAGTAAGGAGTTAAATTACAATTACGAATTTAACGATTATCGTAGAAGGCTTAGTATAGGAAAAGAAGTGTTTGATTATATACTTAGAGAAAAAGTATTAACTTGAGAGTTAAAAGTTCTTTATGAAAAATTATTAAGTTTTGGAACATCTGAAATAATTATAAACAAATTATTATATGATTACCATTTAGATGATCTAGTTTATGAAAGTCTTAAAGACTGAGAATATGCTAAAATGGAATTAAGTAGGACAATTGATGTAAGGGATTATACTGAATTAATTGTTAATAATAATTGGAATAATCTTAATTGAACAAAAGCTATTTATTTTAGTATGTTTGATATATGAAATCTATGAGAAGAAGAATTAAAAATTATTTTTAGGAAATTTAGATGAATAAAATGTATTGATATTATCAGGAAGTAATCTATGAGGTTTTTGAAATGAAAAATTAGAAATAATATTTAGTAATTTTCGAAGAGCTAAGTTTATAGATTTATATGGTACAGGGTTAACAAATGAACAAATACAATTTATACAAAATTTATTACCAAATGTATGCAAAATTTATTACTAAGCATAATAAAATAATATTATATTGAACAAAATGAATGAAAAAACAAAGTTACATAACCCATTTTTAGTTAATATTCCTTCGTCTTTTGAAGATTTTTTAGTAGATGTTGAATCATGGTTAAAAACTCAAAAAGGAGAATTTAAAAATTTTTTATGACTTGATTATGAAATTAATATAGTTATAGAGGAATTTAAAACTTTTGCATTTTTGACATCAGAAAAAAAGGTTATTATTCCTCTTAATTTTTTAAGAATATTCTATAAAAAAATATTGGCCTGAAAATTTGGCTCTGATAAATGAAAGTACAACTTTAGTTTTGTGTTCTTAAAATTTTGAATTTTTCATGAATTATCTCACTTTAGAGATCTGATCTTTGAAAAAAAGGATAAAAAAGCAATGATAAAAATACTAACTGAAATGTCAGAAGTAAAATTAAAATATTGAAAAGATAAAGTAATTCCTATTTGAGCTTTACTCCATAATTTAGCTAATTGAATAGATGATATTATAGTAAATACTGAAGTAGAAATGGATATATGAGTAGGTATGTCAAGAGAAGATTTAAATTGATTTTATAAATACAACTTATTTGCGGATACCACAAAAAAAGAATGATGAGAATATTTATGGACTCCCGATTGATTAGATTATGTTTGAGAGTGAAATGGTGATTGCGAAATAAATGATTGAGACACTATTGACTATTCCAAAGGGAGTTTTAGTCAAGCTTTTTCAGATTATTTCTTGAGAAGTTTTATGGTAACGGATCAAAAAATTATTTTACCTCAAGTTATAGAAAATATATTATTCTGAGATAATGAGAGGAAAACAAGAAAATCAGTGTTCAGAAGTATAAAAGAGATGATAACCATTATGACTTCATACTATCAAGAACTTGAAAAAAATTCAGAGTATTCGCAAAGATGTAAAGATTTAAAATCTGAATATATCAAATTAATAGAATGATTAAAAGATATATTAGTGAATAAAAAAGAAATCGAGGAATTATTGAAAAATGCAATAAAATCTACAAATAGTCAAAATAAAATTATAAGTAGCACCATTGATCTAATTACTTTAGTAAGATTATTAACACTATCTACCTGAAAACAAAAAGAAAATCATATATTAGATATTTGTCCAAGTGATAGATATCAATTATATAGAAAGATATTTTTACCACTTCAAAAGTGATTTATATTAATGGATTTATTAAAAGAAGATATTAAGGATGGTAACTCAAAGTCAACAAGTGAATGAGAATGAAAATGAGAATGAACTTGAGAATGAAAATGAGAATGAACTTGAGTTTGAAAATCAACATGAGAATGACAAATTCATCATTCTCCAGATATTGAAGAAAAAATCAGAATATTAGAGGAATTAGACAAACAAGATGAAGAAAGAGAAGCACAAAAACTAATAAAAAAAATTTTACAAAAATCAAAATTTGACATCTCAAGCATCCTAGAATCAAGTTGAATAAGTCAGGCTGCAATTGATATTACAAGAAAAATTATTTCAGAGCATGAAAATGAGATTCGTGAGTTAGTAGAGTTTTTTATTTCACAATTATATAGAATTGAGAAAGTTGAAAAAACCGAAGTGTTTAGTTCAAGAAAGTGAAAACTAAATGTGGGGAGGGTTATTGATTATATAGCTTGAGATCCAAGTTGTAGTAAATTACATGAACAAAAAATCTATGATAGAAAATTAATCATTGAAGAAGTTTCAAAAAAATTTAAAAAAATAGATCTTACACTAGTTATAGATATTTCATGAAGTACTGATCAATTTAAATGAAAAAATGGTATGATAAATATTATATCCACTATTCTATATGTTGCAATGAAGCACCTAGAACAACATCTAAAAAATTTATTGGATGATCCTGATTTTGAAATACCTGTTAATTATATATTATATTGAGATTGAGCACCTTTTTCATCTATAGAATCAGGTATTAATACATCAAGTGATGAAGTAAGAATAGCAGAACTTAATCAATACATAATTTCTTTAACTTGATGAACAAATGACACTACCGCATGGGATATGGTTTCTAAAAAATTTGATGATGTTTTAATAAATGATCCAGTATATGTAGAACAACTAAGAAAAGGCGAAAGAAAGTCTTGTGTAGTACAAGTAGCAGATACTGATGTTTCTGAAAATTGAGTAGAGTATTTAATAAAAGTGTTTTCTGACCATATAAATGATCCAATCTTGGTAAATACACTTCCTATAAGAAGAATTATTTTATGAGTAGAAGAATTACATACATTTTCTAAGGAAGAATATGAAGAGATGAAAAAAGAGTGAAAAGTATGAAATTGGGAACCTACTACTTTACCTGATGGTAGGATACAATTAAAACAAATATGAATAAAAAGAAAGTCTGAAATATTGTGACAAATAAAAGCATTATTTGAAAACTTTTTTGTAGATATTAATTATTAAACCGTATTAATATTGTTTATTCCATACTCAAAAAAATAAACAATTTTTTAAGTTGTTTATTTTTTATATATATTAATTATTTAAGATTTAACAATAGTGGTATACTGGAAATATTTAAATTACTATTCTAAAATCATCACCTCAACTTCCCTTTTTGCACTCTCATATATTTCTCTTGCTTCCTTTTCTAACTCTTTAGCCTTTTCAATTCTACTTTTTACTTCACTTGCTATTATTTCTTGAATATTTAAGGGTGGAATAGGTAAATTTAGGCTTTCAAATGCATCTAAATCAAGATGTTTTATTATTGCTCAAATAGATCTTTGCTCTATAAGTTTATTTATTATTTTTCTTGATAAAATTATTTGTAAATATTCTGGTATAATTTTTATATTAGGTTTTAATCTAAGAATTCATCAACTAGTTATATAGTTCATTTTATCGGTTGCTACACAAGATAATCAAATGGTTCAATCTTTAGAAAATAAAACTTCTCATATTTGAGGTTTATAATTTATAAGTTCTTCAAATTTTGCTTTTGATATAAATTTATTACAATTTTCAAAATATAATCAAAAATTATCTATATCTGAAACTCTTACAAATGGGATTTCTCAGTTTTCAATATATTCATTACTTCAAACCTCTATTCACTTTTTATAATATTCTAATAAATTGATTATCTTATCTATTTTATATTTTCCATTTTTAAGCATTTTTTCAAGCTCTAAAAATTTTGGATTATTATAAAGAGGATCTAGTCTTTTTGTTTCTCAAAGTTCACTCAATTTTAAAAAATATATCTTTTTTTCTTCTACTTCTCTATATTCAATTCATAATTCTCACAAAACAAAATCATCTATACTTTCAAGTATTTTCATTGCTTCTCTTTCCTTTCTCTTTTTCTCATTTAAAGCAAAATCCATTTTTTCAACTATTTTAAAATTTTCTATAACAGGTATTGAATAAATTGCTTGATAATCTAAAGCTGGTCTAGTTCATCAAGTAGCTTTTGATAATATTATTTTTTGTCATAAAGTTGAATTTAAATAAGTAGCTAACATTTTAGCTATTTTTTCTCATCATACATCAATTACAACAGAATGTTGATTTATATTTCAAATAAAGCTTTCAGGGATAACTCCACAACTTCAAAGTCTTCAAGTAATTGTCATTACTAAATTTCAAGGTTTTAATATACTTCTTTTTAGCATTCAATTATGAACATCTTTTGTGATAAATAGCACATCTTGAAGTTGTAATCAATTTTCAGTAATATTTTGAACTCTTAAAAAAGGAACACCATTTTCTTTATCAGAATAATATAATATATTATCTTTTTCAGGGGTTGCTCAACTTGAAATATTAATTATATAATCTTTTAAAGTTTTGTTAGCTTTATTAGATATATTTTGAATTAATAAATAATCTTTGTTTGTATAAAGAAGAGAATCAAACCTAAATGAATTTACTTTCAATTGCCCCTGATTCACTATAAATATAGTATTTTTAAAATCAGGGGCTACTAAAAATTTGTTGGATTCTTTAAAAATTCTCTGAATTGATTTGCTATATTTGGTAACTCATTTTCACATTTCCTTCAGGTTGCATTTATTCAAATCTTTTCTGCAGTTGCCATAAATATTTTATAATCACATTCTTTTGTAATTCACCATTTTTGCATTATTAAAATACTTGATTTTACTCATGCTCAATAATATCTAAAAGCATCTTGTGGTAAACTAATCACTCATAAAATTTTGAAGTGTTCCAATATCCATTCCCTAATATCTTTTAAAGATGAATTTGTTAATACTCAGTCGGGTAAAACAATTACCATTTTTCATTCAGATTTTAAAAATTGCCAACATCTTTCTATAAATAGAATTTCTGTTTTTTGAGAGGCCTTTAATTTATTCCCCTTTTTTGCTAATTCATAATCTCATAAATAGTCTTTTAATATAGATTTTATATCTGCTCAAAAAGGTGGATTTGTAAAAATATAATCAAATCATTCTTTTTTAAATCAAAGATTCAATGTTTGCATTTTTTCAATTTTATCAAGAGCATCATGTCAAATAACATTTGTATGTCAATCTTCATTTAATATCATATTCATTTTTGCAATTCTTGCTGTATCTTCACTTATTTCTATACCAAATAAATTATTTACTGCAAAATCATGCCAATATTTATAATGTTCTGAAGAATTTTTTTCATAATATTCATCTGCTTTACTTCTTATCAAATCAAGTGTTTTTAATAAAAATCAGCCAGATCAGCAAGCAGGATCTAATACTTTATCATAATTCTGAATATCTTCTCAAAATATATCTATACAAAATTTTGAAACAAATGACGGTGTAAAATATGATCAAAAATCTCCTTTAAAAAAACTTCATAAAAATTTTTGAAAAGCTTCGCCCTTTACATCTAAATCTGTTTTAGTCAAACTTAATCTTTGTAAATGTTCAACAACAACAGTCAATTCTTTATCATCTAACTTTATGTTTTCTGCAAAAACATGTTTATCTCTTTGTTTAGCTTCATCATAAATAGCATGTATTCTTAAGGCTAATTTTTCTACTGATTCATTTCTTTTTCTTTGAAATTCATATGCAACTCAAACTTTTCTAGCTTTATTTTCATCCCACATCTTTATAAAAATAATTTTAGCTACTTCTCAAAAAGCTCTTGATTTATCTCTTCTTCATCAATCCCAAATTGTCTGGTGTGCTTTCCCTAAAACTGTTTCCAGACTTTCACTTGTAACAGGTTCTAAGTCGACTATTCATCCTTTTATAAATGTCCATTCTTCAGGTTTTCAGTATTTTATAGGAATACTATAAAAAGCGTCATCTAAACTATCATCTTTTCATTCTTCAAAAAATCTAACAGTTTCTCATGATATTGTTCCATAATATTTTGATTTCAATATTCTACCATTTCAAATACCTTGTTTTACTGCTTGTTCAAATTCATTATCTGTAATATTTGCTTTTTTGAATTCTATTACGAAATATTTACTATCTACTCATTCATTATAAATAACTAAATCTGCAAATTGATTTGGTACTCTTTTTGGCATTTCTACTTCTAAATCTATATCTTTTGGCTCGTATTGATATTTTGTGACTAAATCTATAAACCATTCTAATCTTACTTGTTCTTCAGGATCACTAAGTCTATGTTTTTTATCTCAACCTTTTAAGTTTTTGTAAATAACTCTATCTTTTTCTTTATCTATTTCTATATAACCTTTTTCAATTCATATTTTATGAGTATTAGTAAATTCCATATTATTAAATTATAAATTATTAAGTATTGTTTTTAATATATTTTATTTTCAAAAATATACAAATATATTTTTAATTTCATAAACAAACTATATACAAAAATAAATACAAAATCAATAATTGTATTATTCAATTTGTATTTATTTTAAATTTTTTTATTAATCCTTATATTTTTTTTACTGTAAACTATTTACAGTAAATAGTTTACAGTAAACTATAAAACAATTATTGTAGCTTCCTTCCCTTAGACATAAGGGAAGGAAATTATGCCCGAAGGGAGGTATCCTGTGGACAAGGATGGGTTACTATTACCCATACTTCCCTACCACACTCTCAGCAACAATCAATCAATCTATTGCGCTTGATGTAATACCTCATGCATATCATGCTCACTCCCCTGTTGGATAAGCTCACTTGATATTTGATTCACATTTTTCATCACGAGTAAACCTCAAAACGGCAGATGTTCTTGCCTCTATTCATATTAAAATTGCATCTGGATGAGCAAATCATTTTATTTTTTTATCTAAAATAGGTAGTGCTTCTCTAATCGCATTTATTACAAAATCAGGTAAACAAGATTCGAGGCTTGTCATAGTAAGATTTGGTTTAAAAGTTGTTTCTATACTTCTTAATTCTTTTGAAGGTTTATTATTTAAAAAATCTCATACTAATTGAGCAGGAGCATTATAATTACTTCATCCTGCTATAAATGCTGATTTTTCCCATTTTCTTTGAAATTCTATTCCTGCCAAAGGATGTTCACTTCAAAAATCACTTGGTAATACATTTACCAAAAGTGCTGAATTTGAATTAACACTATTCTGAGAATATTCACTCATCCCATTAACTGTCAATTTTCATATTTCAGATGATGCATTTACTACATGTCATCCTGGACACATACAAAAACTATAAACACTACGATTATTTGTATGATGAGAAACTAGTTTATAACTAGCTGTAGGTAATTTGATATGATGACAAGCTTCTCAAAACTGAGAATTATTTATTAATTTTCTAGGATGTTCTATTCTCAGTCAAATAGCAAAAGGTTTTTGTTTGATTTCAAATCATTTATTATAAAGCATTTCGTATGTTTCACGAGCAGAATGACCAATTCAAAAAATTAAATCATCTGTTATAAACTTTTTTCATGTATTTGTAATTACTGCCTTTATTCTTCAATCTTCTATTTCTAAATCTGTCATCATAGTATCAAAATATATTTCTCACCCAAGAGAAATTATTTTATTTCTAATATTTCTTACTACTCATCTAAGTCTATCTGTTCATATATGTGGTCTAGCACTATACAATATTTCTTCTGGAGCTCAGGCTTTTACAAATTCTTCAAAAATAAATTTACTTCTAGGATCATTTACTAAAGTATACAATTTACCATCCGAAAAAGTCCCAGCTCATCATTCTCAAAACTGTACATTAGAATTTATATCTAATATTCAAGAAGTGAAAAATTTATGTACATCTGAAACTCTTTTATTTACTTCACTTCATCTTTCCAAAACTATAGGATTTAATCAAGCTAATGCTAAATATAAGGCACAAAACAATCAACTAGGTCAAGTTCATATTATTACTGGTCTATTTACTAATTTGGCTTTATCTATATTTTTTATTTCATACACAAATGGCTCAATTAATCTAATTTTGTGTCTTTTTATATTTGAAAGTATTTTTGAAAAATGTTTTTTATTAATGAATTCTTCGTTATTTCATAAATCAATATTAACAGAATATACTATTAAAATATTATTTTTATTTCTAGAATCTATTGCTTTTTTTACTATTTCAAATGATAACAAATTATTATCCGCAATTCATAATATATTTATGATTTTGTTCTTTAATTCTTTTTCATCTTCATCTAGTTTGAAAGTTATTTCTTCTATTCTAAGTAATAGTTTTTTCATTTTTCAAATTTAAAATATTAATAAACAATAAATTTATTATTGTTAAAATATTAAAATTATCAAGTAAAAAGCTAAAGTAATTACTCAGCAACAAAAAAGTGAAAAATAATATTAAGTCACTTTTTATAACCCCCCTTTGAATTTCCTCCCTAAAATTAGGGAGGAAGGCTTCAAAAAAATTTATCTAAAAATGATTTTTTATTTGCGACCTCTTTCCCTAATTTTAGAAAAAAGAATTCAAGATAGGGTTATAAAATTGTACCTATTGCTGAGTAGTTACAAAATAAAGTAATTATTTATGGGAAAATTTTTTACAATTGTTAATATTTTTTTCTACAATTTTTCTACATATTTTTTGATTTTTATTCAAAATTAATTATCATAAATAATTATCACTTATAATACATATTATGATGCAATTATTTAAACTGGTAAAAAAGGTAAATCTTACAAACAATGTTTATGAAATGGTTTTCGAATGAGAAAATGAAATAAATATGAAAAATTGACAATTTATTACATTTATAATTGAAGGTATTTGATGAAGAGCTTATTCTATATTAAAAATAGAATGAAAAAATATAGTATTAATAATTAAAAAGCGGGAACAAGAAGAATGAGGCCGTTGATGAAGTATATTAATATGTGATTTAAATATTTGAGAATCTTTAAAGTGAGTATGACCAGCTGGCCATTTTATTTTGAAAGAAAATAATAATAATAAACTTTTTATTTGAACAGGAACATGATTTGTACCATTATATAATCAAATATTATGAGCTATTCAATCAGGATTTAACTGCAATTTAAAACTTATTTTCTGAATTAGAGAAAAAAAAGATATTTTTTATATTAATGAATTAAATAAAATAAAACAAAATAATATAAATTTTGATTATGAAATTTATTTGAGTAGAGAATATTTGGAGTGAACTAATAAATGATATGTTACAGATTTTTTAAATATTGAAAATATTTCAATATTTCAAGAATTTTATATTTGTTGAATGCCATTAATGATTGATTCTTCCGTGGAGATTCTAAAAAAATTATGAATTAATGAAAATACAATTTATTTTGAAAAATATTAAAAAAATTGCAATATTTATTATTTTTGTATTATACTTGTGCATCTAAAATAAATTTTTTAGAATAATTATTTGATAATTTTAGAAAAAATTATGTGAAATATACTAGTTAGTTGATCTACTGCATATGATTATATTATGGATTATAAGGATAAATTTCAAAATCATATAAAAGCTGAAAATATTCCTAAATTAAGTGTTTCATTTTTGATAGATGAATTAAAAAAGGAGAGATGAGGAACATGATTAAATATAGCTTATAATATATGATTATTATGAAATAGAGCAATTTTGCTTTCTGGAGTTTGAAAAGATTTTGAATTTGATGATTTTTTAAAAGAAAATATAAATTTGAATTATATTTATAGAAGTAAAGATTTATTTTCTTCTGGTTGATATATAACAAATGATATAGCATGAAATCAAATAACAGCATTTTATCCTTGAGCAATGAATGAATCAGATAAAGTGTGTGTTAAATGAATAGATGAAAAGATATCTTATGCAATAGTTTCGCCAAATAAAAAGGAAACAATGTTAATGCATATGAAAGAATTAAAAAATTTATGAATAAGAACTTTTTTTGATCCAGGTCAAGCTATTTTTACAATGAATAAACAAGATTTACTAGAATCTATGCATTATAGTGATTATTTGATAGTAAATGATTATGAATTTAATTTATTCAAAGATATTTCTTGATTAGAAAAAGAAGAAATAATTAAATCTTTTGAAAAAGTAATTATTACTATGTGAGATAAATGATCTGTAATTATAGACGATTCAAGTGAAGAGTATATTCCACCCGTAATAAATCATAAAGTAGTTGATCCTACATGAGCATGAGATGCTTATAGAGCTTGATTATTGAGATGATTAGATTTGTGATATAACTGGTTAACTTCTGCTAATATTTGAACATTACTTGCTTCATACTCAGTTTGATCATATGGTGCACAAAATCATTTTATTGAAAAAAAATATTTTCAAAAATGGTTTGAAGAAGAATTTGGAACAGAAATTAACTTAGATTTATGAAGAGAACATGAAGTGTTGTTGTTGGAAAAATAGAAAAAAACAGTAACCCTATCCTGAATTATATAATTAACCCATCCCCTTATGTCTAAGGGAAGGAGGCTCAATAAATAACTGTAGCCCCTTGCCACTTAGACATAAGGGAAAGGATTCAGGATAGGGTTATATTTTACATTACCCTTAACAAATAAAAAAAAATGGATTACAAAGAAAATATGTATAAGGTCGCTGACATGAATCTAGCTGAATTTGGTAGAAAAGAGTTGGAAATAGCTGAACATGAAATGCCTTGATTAATGGCTTCAAGAAAAAAATATGGAAAAACTAAACCATTAGCATGAGCGAAAATAGTTTGAAGTCTACATATGACTATACAAACTTGAGTATTAATAGAAACATTAGCTGAGCTAGGAGCTGATATTAGATGGTCTAGTTGTAATATATTTTCTACTCAAGATCACGCTGCAGCTGCTATAGCTAAAAGTTGAGTACCTGTTTTTGCATGGAAAGGAGAAAGTTTGGAAGAATATTGGTGGTGTTTAAGACAAACATTCAATTTCGAATGATGAGCAAATATGATACTAGATGATGGTTGAGATGCTACAATGTTAGTTCATAAATGAGTAGAAGTAGAAGCAAATCCTAGTTTATTAGAAAAAGAATATAAATGAGAAGAAAAATTCTTAATGGAAGTTTTGAGAGAAGATTATAAAAAAAATCCTACTTATTGGACTAAATTATCAAAACAAATTAAATGAGTTTCTGAAGAAACAACTACTTGAGTACATAGATTATATCAAATACATAAAGATTGAAAACTACTATTCCCTGCTATAAATGTAAATGATAGTGTTACAAAATCAAAATTTGATAATCTATATGGTTGTAGAGAATCTCTTTTGGATTGAATAAAAAGAGCAACTGATGTAATGATCGCATGAAAAACAGCTGTAGTATGTGGTTATTGAGATGTCGGTAAATGATGTGCCCAAGCACTTAGAAATTTCTGAGCAAAAGTAATAGTTACTGAAATAGATCCTATTTGTGCATTACAAGCTGCGATGGAATGATATGAAGTAAAACCTATTGAAGATGCTTTAAAAGATGCATTAATATATGTAACAACAACTTGAAATAAAGATATTATCACTCTAGAACATATGAAAAAAATGAGAGATCAAGCTATTGTTTCAAATATTGGACATTTTGATAATGAAATACAAGTTAATGACTTGAATGAATTAAAATGAATTAAAAAAATTAATATAAAACCACAAGTAGATAAATATGTTTTTGAAGATGGGAAAGAAATATATATGCTAGCTGAATGAAGATTAGTAAATCTATGATGTGCTACATGACATTCAAGTTTTGTAATGAGCAATAGTTTCACAAACCAAGTACTTGCACAAATTGATTTATTTAATAATAAATATAATATCTGAGTATTTGTATTATCAAAAAAATTAGATGAAGAAGTTGCTAGACTACACTTAGAAAAATTATGAGTAAAATTAACAGTACTTACAAAAGAACAAGCTGATTATATCTGAGTAGATGTTAATTGACCATATAAACCTGATCACTATAGGTATTAAAAAAGTACAAAAAATAACCCTAACCTGTCGCTAGGATACCTCCCTGCGGGCATAATTCCTTTCCCTTATATCTAAGGGCAAGGGGCTCAAACAGAAATACTGTAGCCTCCTTCCATTAGACTTAAGGGAAGGAATTAGGCCTTTAGGTCATCCTGTGGACAAGGATGGGTTATTTTTTGTAGCCTCTTTCTCTTTGATTAAAGGGAAAGAATTGATCCCCTTGTGGGTGAATGCTGTGCACAAGATAGGGATTTCTTATATCACCAATTCTAATATATTTACACTATTTTCAATAACTGAATTTTTGAATCAATTATCTGGTAATTCAACTACTCATTTTATTACTAGACAATTTTCTAGTAATTCTTTTTCTTGTGCAATTGATAAAATAAAAAATGCCGAATTATCATAAATATCTATTCAATTATTAATTGTAAAATCAGTGCTTTTTTTATATTCAATAAAAGATTCTTGATTACTTAAACAAATTCAATTCATTATTAATCAAAAATTATTCAAATCATAATTGTTTCAACTAACATTTTCTAAAAAAATACCATTTCATTCCAAATTAGAATGAATAAATGTATTTGGAATAATTATATCTCATCATTTTAAATCGATATTGTTTAAAATATTAGAAAGTCAAAGATTGATAATTTTATTTGGAATATAATTTTCTAGAATATATTCCATGTTTTTCTTTATATTTTCTTTTCATAATCAGCATAAAATTAATACTATTTTTTCATTTCATTCTTCACTTTTCCTATTTCATTCGTGAATAATTATTCATTTATCATTTTCAATTTTTTGTAAATTAAATCTTTTTATTATTAATTCAAGATAATCTTGTAAATCAATAATTATAATTTTTACTAATTCCATAATTTCATATTTATAAATTTAAATAAATTGAATTTTATTTTATTTATATTTTTTGTAAAGTAAACTTGAAAAATCTGTAGATATTAATAAACTGACAACACTTAATTTTAAATTTTATATTAATGAATTCACATTTATTACCTATTTTTTCATTTTGAATAGCTACATTTATAGTATGATTAATAATGTTTCCAATTTTTATAATCCATATAAAAAATTTGAAATTATGAAAACAAATAAGAGAAAATGCTACAATTTGAAAAGCAACAGAATTTGCCAAGCTTCACAAAAACAAATCTTGAACTCCATCTATGTGATGAACTGTAATAATATTTGTAGTTTTATTAATGGTTTTAGTTAGTATCTTATTACAAAAATTATGATTCATTAATAATTCACTATATAATCAACAAGAAACCTATCTGCCTCTTTTTACTCTAGTAAGTATAGGATTATTAGGTTTTATAGATGATTATTTGAATGCAAAATGAATAGGTAAAAATAAATGAATTTCTGCAAGAGTAAAAATGTTATGATTAATATTTTTTGCCACACTCTGAGCTATGTGGTTTTATTATAAATTAGGATGGAATGTAACAAATTGAGCTTGAGAATTTATTAGATATATAAATAATCCATTTTGAATAGATTTTAAAATTTGATATTATTTTATACCATTATTTATATTAGTTATTATTTCTTCAGCGAATAGTGTAAATATTACAGATTGATTAGATTGATTAGCATGATGATTAGTATTATTTTCTTATGCAATATATTCATATATTACCTTTGATCAATGACTATACCTTTTATCTACATTATGTGTAAGTATCGTTTGAGCACTAACTGCATTTTTATGGTTCAATGTAAAGCCAGCTAAAATATATATGTGAGATATATGAAGTTTATCCCTCTGAGCTACTCTTTGAATATTAGCAATGATTACAAATACATTATTTGTTTTACTTATTATTTGAAGTATTTTCATATTTGAAACTCTAAGTGTAATCATACAACTTACTAGTAAAAAACTTAGAAATTGAAAAAAAGTTTTCAGAATAGCACCCTTTCATCATCATTTAGAGGCTATATGATGGTCCGAAGAAAATGTAGTATTTAGACTTCGGCTAATATGAATCATCACATCTGTAATATGAATTATTACCTATATATTGCAGAGTTAACAAAATAATTATTATGTTATATTAAACTAAAATATGTGATTTAAAATGATTAATGAAAATTTTATTTGTGAAAATTGTAATAAAAAAATAGATAAACATCCAGAATGAAGTGCTAGAAATCATTGCCCCTTTTGTCTTTATTCTATGCATTTGGATGAAAAATTTCCTTGAGATAGATTATCAAATTGTCATTGACTAATGAAACCTATTGATATAGATTACAAAAAGAATAAATGAAATATGATTAAACATAAATGTTTAAAATGTTCAAAAGAAATATTAAATAAAATTGCTCCTGATGATAATTTTTTAGAATTTATAAAAATATTAAACAAAATAAAATATTAATTTATGATCAACATTCAAATATTCCTTGAAAAATATTATAATCAAGAGGAAAAAATAATACTTGCTTGCTCTACATGACCAGATAGTATGTTTTTATTATACAAAATACTTGAAACAAATTATAAAAGTAATTTAGTTGTATGTTATTTTAACCATAAGCTTAGACAAGAATCTGATGAAGAAGAAAAATGGATTGAAGAATTATGAAAAAAATATTGATTTATTGTGGAAATAGCAGATGCTGATATAAGAAATATTCAGAAACTTTATCCTAGTAGATCCTTAGAAGAACTTGCAAGAGAAAAAAGATATGCATTTTTAAATGCAATTTTAAATATTTATGAATCAGACAAGGTAATTACTTGACATCATTTGGATGATAAAATAGAAACATTTTTCTTTAATTTATCCAGATGAAGTAAATTAACATGACTTATAAATATGACCGAAAAGAATTGAGCTATTTTGAGACCATTATTAAATACAGAAAAGAAAGATATTCTACAATATTTAGATACAAATAATTTAGAATATAAAATAGATAACACAAATTATGATACAGAAATAATTAGAAACAAACTCAGACATGATATAATACCCCAATTTTCGATAATAAATTCAAATTATAAAACAAATATAAATAATTTAATGTTATATCTAGAAGACTTAAAAAAATATATAGATTCTGAAGTAACTAAATTTTTAAAAGAACAAGGTATTTTAATATTTAATAGTGCTAAATATAAAATTAATACATTAGAAATTTATTGATATTTTTATATAGATGATTTCAATTCCCTATCTAAATTTCTTCAAAAAGAAATTATTAGACATATATATTTTATAACAAATTGAAAATCTACTATTTGACTAAGTGAAGCAAATATAGAGGAAGTAATTAGATATATAAACTGAAAAAATAATAAAACAGTTAAAGATATAAAAAATATGAAACTAAAAAAAGAAAACAAGATAATTATTTATTAATTATCTTGTTTTCTTTTTTTAGTTTCATATAAAAGCAAATTTTAAATTAAGCTGCTAATAATTCAACGGGTTTTAATCTATATAAAAGAGATATTATCTGAGCTTTTGTTTTATCTGTTAAGCAAAGACATTCTAAATCAGTACAGTTTCCTAAGTCAGATACTAGTTCTGCTCTATTGTCATTAATGTGTATGTAAAACTTATTGTCTTTTTCCGAATCCATTTCTCCAATATCTGGAATATCCCTTAAAGATTGGTTATGTATACGTATTTCCCTTACGAAACTTTCAACACTCATATAATTATTATAAATAATAAAAATAAAAATTGATGTTTTGCATAATTATTATAGACAATTTTAGGAATTTCATGTTGACATCTTGCAATATTATAGATTATTTTTAAAATTGTCAATAGTAATGTATAAATATTGTAGTAATATATCTTTGTCACCAGAGATTATGCCGAAATAATAGAAAAATTATTTATTATTTAAGTTATATAATATATTTGAACCTTCTCATAAACTTGTTGTCGGTAGGATTCAATTCCATTTTTCTATCCACTTTGTTTTTACATAATTTTCTCATCATTGAGAAGCTATTGCTTCAGCTTGAATTCTAATACTTTCAGCTTGTGCTTTCGCTTGTTCAATAGTTTGTTGAGCTTCATATTTAACTTGCTCTAATTTATTTTTTTGAGCCAAAGCATCTTGTTCAGCTTTTACTTTGTTTTCTATACTATCATTAAATGATTTTGAAAATTCGAAATTTACAATATTTACATCAGAAACAACTAATCAATTAATAGATAATTTTTGTTTAATATTTGAAGTTATTATTTGTTTTATTTCTTCTCTTTTTGTAATTAATTCTTCAGCAGTAAATTTAGCTGTTGCAGATTTTATGCTTTCTTGAATAGAAGGTTCAATTATTCTAGATGAATAATCTGGTCCTATATCTCTATATAATTTCATTACCTTACTACTATCCACACTATAATTCAATGCTATAACACTTTCTACTATTTGTAAATCCTTTGATGCAGAGCTAGAATTAATTTCTAATTTATTAGTCTTAATATCAACTTTTACTATAGAATTAGTAATAATGTTTTTCCAATGAACTCATTCAGAAAGTGTAGATTTTATAGCTCATAAATTGTATACTAATCAAATAGTTCAACTTTTAATAATTGTAATTCAAGATAATACAAATAAAGCAATTATTAATAATATTACACCAATTATTATTTTTTTCATTTTAATATAATTATTAAATAAATATATTATGATTATATTATTAAAATTGCTTTTATCAACTATTTATAAATACTCACTACATTATATATATAAACTTTTAATTAGTATTCCTTGTTTTTATTTTCTAATAATAAGTTCAATTAATATATATTAATCATGCTGTATCTTTTTTTATAATGATAAGATTATTATCAAATTTATTATTAAAAGTTATTTCTGTTCAATCTTTTGATATTTTTAAAACTTCATTTCATAAAATAAGATCCGAAACAAATATTTTATCTACAAATATAGGATTTAATTTGATTGATTTTTCTGATAATATATTATAATCTTTTCATTTTTTAAGTATCATTGAACTATTCGGAGTATAATTTGAAATAGCCTCACTTGTAATATTTTCCAGAAAAGTAAAAACTACAATTATTCATCCTCTAGCACTGGTATATCATATTAAGTATTCTCCTCAGTTTGGATCTAAAAAATCTTTTTGTTTTATTCAAAGAACACTATAATTAGGTGTTCATACAAAATAATCTTTTCAAGGTACTAATTTTTTTCATCATACATAAACATCTTTTCACTCATATTCTTTCTTTCTAATAATTAACATTTCTATTGGACTTCATTCAATTTTTTTTAGATTAATTGCTGTATATATATTATTTATGTCAGATTTTCTCTTTGAATCTCTTGCCTCAGAACTGTATCATTGCAAAGATATGTATCAAATTGTTCATCATATAGCTAAAGCAGTAGTTCATAATAATACTTTTCATTTTGTTATTTTTGGTTTACTAGTAGATAGTAAATTTGGTAAAATAATATTTTCAGTTAAATTTAAATTAATTTCATTATAATCAACTGGTATTTTATATTCTACCAATCATTCTTTAAATTTAAATTTTAGATTTCAATTAAAACTTATTTTTTCATTTGATTTTTCTTGATTATAAACTACTTTTTTATCTGAAATATTAGAACCTCATATAATATATTTTTCATTAAAATTTCATGAGTTAAAAATTCATATTTCAAATTTCAAATTATCTGTTCATCAGTCATTTTTTGCTTTACTCTCAATATTACTTTCTGATTCTAAACAAGTTGATAATTTATAAATTTGATTTTTTATTCACTTTTTATCATCTCATACCTCATAAATATATCAAAATTTACATCAATTATTTGTCATATTACTTGACCTTTCTGAAGGAATTTTCTGAATGTACCTTCAAAGGACTTTGTCAAAATTTTCTTTTGTTGGGTATTCTCACATATCTTGGTAATATTGTTCGATTCAAGATCTTAACACCATTAAATCTGAAATTCTAATAGAATCTCAAGTATTTTTTATTTGATCTTGATAAAAATCATCAATGAGTATATCTATACTACCAACATAGACCTCATATCAACTTTCTTCGGATTTAACAATTTTTAATACGGCATTTAATATTTCTTTTTCTTCTTGTTTTGCTAGTAATATATATTCTATTGTTGATATTCAAGAAATTTTCGTACTAAGATTTAAATTATATTTAGATAAATTGTCATATATTTCTAACCTAAAATCTTTACTATTTATATAATCTCAACTAATAATTAAATCAAAGTTATTTTTATCTTTGGCAATTCAAGTAATTTTTCAATTATCATAAATAATATTTATTTCATCTTTTTTACTTCAATCATAATCTAACTGATATCAATCTAATACAAATTTTTTATTTTCATAACTAGAATTAATCATCATATTTATTCATTTTATATCAAAATTATCCCATGTAAAATCAAGCACTCAGTCATTTTGATAATCTTCATTATATCATTCTATATATTTTAAATTATATGTTTTTCATAAGAAATCATATACCATAGACAATTTTTGAAAATTTCATACTGTATTAGAAAAAATATTTATATTTCATGATTCTAAAGTTCATTTTGCAACAAGCATCATTATGTCATTTTTTGATACTTTCATGCTCATATCAATGTCGTATTTTGATAATTTATAATTTTCAAAATTAATATTTCAATTGATATTATTAATTTTATCATTTTTTCATTTAATTAATATACTTCAACTTCAATCAATTATATCTCATGTTACCTTAATTAATTCTTGTTCATAATTAAATTTTATATTACTTGATAGTATTTTACTACTAATTCATGTAATTTTTAAGTATGATGATTCATCTGGCGTTTTTCATAATAAAGACCATTTTTCAATAATATTATTCTTATAATCTATTTGTATATCAAGAATATTTCAACTTGCTATAACTAATTTATAATCTTCATTTTCTTTATTTCATTGTTTATATATTTGTAAAAATATTGGTAATAATTGATTTATTTTTGTAATTTGTTTATTACACTCTTCAATAGTTTGTATCTCTGTTAAATTTGTTAAATTATAAGGTATCTGTTCTTTTAAATTTGATAAAACTCTTAATACAACAGGAGCATAATCAGTACAAACATTTTTGTTTAATGATAAAGATGTTTTCAATGTATTTTCATCTTTTATTCATTCTATAAACAAATAATCTATGAATTTATCGCTCATTAAATATTTATTTAACATTTCATATACTCATTTTTCTTTATAATAAGCATCTGAATTACTAGTTACAGATCATTTTATTAGATTTTTTATTAATTCATTATTTCATAATTCTCAAAAAACTGATAATAATTGTTTTGAATTATCTATCATTATTGATTTTTTTCAATCAAAACTATTTTTTATATCCGTAATAGTTCAAGTAGATGATAAATCTCAAAATAAACTAATTAATTGATCATATCATTTTTCCATAAAAAAATATACTTTTTCATTATCTGAAACAATATCTAAATTTTTAATACTAATATTTTGATTTTCGTTATTTAAATATGTATTAGAATTTAATTCTCAAACAGATATTTTTTGATTTAATCATTTATTTGCAGAATATATTTTACCATCTACTATGTTAATAACACCACTTCAACTATTTCAATTCACATTTTTATACTCAAAATTTCAATCTATACCAAATAAATAATTTACTATTTTGTTTTCATTTAATCATATACTATCTTTTCATCATATTTTTTCCATAGCACTATTCAATGATATCTTTCATACTGTTTGTAAATATGCATATCCAGATCATAGTGTAACAAATAATAATATTATTATAATTATATATTTTTTATAATTTTTTCTTTTATTTTGAATAACTGGGGCAGAAATTGTGCTTGTTAAATTATTGTTATCAACATTTGTATTTTCCTCAGTAGAATCACACTCTGAACATACCATTTTTTCTCACATAGATTATATATTTAATAAATAAGTTATTATATACTGTTATTAAATCATACTTATCTGTTAAAGGCAAAAAAAATGGGCTCTTTTCATTTCATTAGGAAATATTTACAGGTAAACTACTAAATAAATTACTTTTTCTAGCTAAGTCTCGAACAAAAATTTTTTTAATATAATTATCCTTTAACTTAAAT
>Ga0247839_1003213_pt1 | contig 22945 bp, 28 predicted proteins | sample LaCruzMarch2015__6_FD_192405 | JGI IMG/M metagenome (GOLD analysis project Ga0247839, IMG submission 192405) | Freshwater microbial communities from meromictic Lake La Cruz, Castile-La Mancha, Spain - LaCruzMarch2015_16m | ecosystem: Environmental > Aquatic > Freshwater > Lake | place: Spain... | reverse complement strand
GGCCATCATCTATCTGTCCGGGCCGATGACGGGGTACCCGGACTATAACTATCCCGCCTTCAATGCCGCTGCGGCTGCGCTGCGTGCCTATGGGCATAGGGTCTACAATCCAGCCGAGTTCCCGCATGATGGGGATTCGTTCCCGATGCGCCGCGCGTTTGCCGCCTTCAGCGCGTTCATTTGCTTGGAGGCCGATACGATCGTTGCGCTGCCAGGCTGGGAAAAGTCGCGTGGCGCAACCGCTGAAATGGCGCTGGCGCACGTGTGCGGGTTGGAGGTGTACTGTGTTTGATAATCCAGACGATGCCGCCGATTGGTTTTCTCATATCAGGCGGCTGGTTGAAAAAGCGCGCAACGACCGAGAACTGAAACTCGCGTCCGTCCTGTTGGATGGGCACCACTTTCTCGCCCTGCCTGAGCCACGCCAGCGCGAGCTGGTTAACCTATACGCTGACAAACTATTGGAAATGGGAGCAGACTAGATGACGACGAAGAAAATGCTAACAACGATGCCGAACGATGGGAGGCCATATGTGCTGGAAAGTGCGGCGTTTCGGATGAGCGTTCACCAGTATCGGCAGGATGCACAACGCGAAATCGACGCATTGGACGGCGAAATAAGCCGACTTCAGGCCGAGCTAGAGGCGCGTATGGCACGGCGGCAGGATCTGGCCCAGATTGTTATTCTCGCCGATATGGTGCTGGAGCAAAAGGCGGTTACTTTTTCTGAACGTTCCTGATCTGGTCTATGGCTTCGCGCAGGTAGCGCATATCTGTGCGAAGCTCCGTCAGCAAAGCCGTTTCATTGATCCGGTTGGTTTGAAGCTCTATCATGAGCGTGTCCAGCCTGTCGCCTTGATCGTTAACCCTAGTGTCAAGTTTCTGAATGTCGTTTGCGTTGGTCTGCACGCCAGATGCGAGCGTTTGCCATCCGATGGTTAGGCCGACAATCACTGACCCAATGGTCAGGATATTGCCGAGGGAGATTTTCAGCTCAATCCATTCTGGCACTTAGAACCACCGCTTCTTTTTCTTTGGCGGGATGGGCGCATCGGTTTTAACCGATCGGCGGCCAAGGACGAAGCCAACGGCTGCCGCAAACGTCGCAAGCCCCGGCGCCCCAGCAATGCGCCATGCAAGACCGGCACCCGCCACGATGAGGGCTAGGGGCCAGTACGGGACAAGCGGAACGAGCCAATCAGGGATGAGATGGTTCACTTCGCCCACCCCATGCGCCGGGCGATAACGTACCAAGCCTCTGTCGCGGCGCCGATGGCAAAGCCTAGCGCCACCTCCACAACATTGAGAACGTCTGGATCGGTAGCGATGCCGCTATCCTCTGGCAACAGCCCCTTGATGACAAGCGCGCCGGAAATGTAGCGCAGGGCAATGCGGGCAATGACAGCGGTCATAGCAAACCTCTTATCCGAACAATGACGCAATCCAATTGTAGGCACCTACAACTACACCAGCAATGGCCAACGCCGCAAGAACTAGCCAGCCAGTGCTGCTTGGCTTGGGCTCGATCACAGTGATGGTAGGCGCATCATCCATCGCATCCAGCGCGCTCAGGAATGCATCGGCATATTGCGCGATCTGGCTGGCGCGGTCGGTGCCGTTAACGACCCTGCGAGCTTCGCGAAAGTCGGCGGCGTCGGCCAGCTTCATGCCGGTGAACCAGCCTTCCAACATGCCGCGCACAAGGATCAGCGCCGACACTTCGGGGATCATTGCCTTGGATGGATCGGCTACTAGGTCAATGCCTAGCTTCTCCCCGGCCTTGACGTAGTTCGCCTTGTGCGTGAGCTGGACGAAGCCGCGGCCAAACCATCCGCCAGACCAATAGTCGGATTTGACCCACGGCAGATTGCCGGCCTTCCACGCCTTGGTTAGCCGCTCCTTTGCCTTGGCGTCGGTTGTCGCCAGCGTTTCGCGCACGGGCTGCATGGTGCGCGCTGTTTCGTGGTATGCGGTCGCAAGGATGTAGGCTAGGTGGCGATCGTTGCCTGAGCCAGCCTTGCGCCATGCCTCAAAGATAATGCCGAAGCCGTCCACTTGGGCTTGGCTGAGCGACCCGCCGAACATTGGCCGTACTGCCTCGAAGAAGTCCGCGTTCATCATTGCGTCCCTTTGCCTTTGATCCAGTTATAGACGGGTCGAAACAATACCATGACAGCCACGCCGATGTCCGCCAGCGGCCAAGCCCAGTCGGGAATGCCAGCTTGCAAACAATCAAGCAGCGTTCCATCGGTGCCGCCCATATCGTGGACGTCGCAGCAGGCCCGGCGCCGGAACCCTGCTTCTATCGCCTCAAGCCTTAGGGGTCCGGGTTGAACGGGATCAAGTATAGCCCCTCAGCCGCCACAGCGGCGGCAACCTGAGCGGCGGGCGATACATCACCCGAAGACACGAACACCTTGAAGTTGGCGCCGTCGATAGCTGCCAGCGCGTCCTCGGCGGAGATGACCCCATCTGCGCCCCACACGGAGCCTTCAGGCAACGGGGGTAGGTCGCCGTTGGGAAAGCCGAGCAGGACGGTCACAAACTCCTCGGTCACGCCCTGGTCCGACATGAACAAGTGCGTAGCCGTCTCGGTCCAAACCGGGTCAGCAACGGTGGTGAGCTTGCGGCTCAGGCTATCCGGTCCTCGGCCGTAGGCTTCGAGCACTGAATTGATGTTCGCCGCGTGTGCGACGGCACCAATGGCAATTACGTTGAGCGTCATCCGGGAGCCTCCTAAGCGGCCATAAGCTGGTTGTGGATGGAAAGTGCGGCAGCGTCGGTCAGGGCCTTGTCGGCCTCAATCACGTCCCACACGTCGCCAGTGAAGAAGTTCGCTGCGGTGCCGTTGCTGTTGTAGGCACCAACCCGCAGCGGCCTGGTCGTGGTCGGCAATCCGACTTGTGCCTGCGTAGCGACGACAACGCCGTTCACCAGCAAATCAACGGTGGTGCCATTCCACCGGACGCCAATGGTGCCATCTACTCCAGCGATGGAGACAGCACCTGCAAGCGCCGCGCCGTTGCCGATGCGGCAGACGGCCTGATTGGACGCATCGACACCGAGGTAAATGCGGTCTGTGCCGCTGGCCCCCACTGCACCAACGAGCACCTGCAATGCGGCGCCGCTCGTCGGCATACTCCGAGCCATGATGTAACCGGTCGCGGCGGCTATTTTTGTTGTGAGCAGGTTGTCATCCGACCCGTCGAAGCGTGCGACATCGCCAGTCTGGTATTTCGGCTGGGCTGCAGTTGTCGCCTGTGAACCATGCGACCCGACGATTTCCTTGACGCTGATGTCATCAAATACCGTCGTTGTATTGGTATCTGCGGCGAGTAGATTTACCGTATTCGTGGTTGTGCTTGCTGCGAAGACCGCTTCAAAATCGCCGGTTATTGCGACGGTAAACGCAGATTGGTAGTCTGTGGAGTTCCGAATGCGCGTTAGGTACCCACCATTTGAGGCGCGCACCTTCCATGCAAACCTATAGCGCCTGCCCACCACGCTGGTGAACGGAGTTTGCGCGTTGCAATCGCCCCCCGCCACATCGGAACAGGCGATGGCCCCAGAGGGGTCCCATGCAAATGACCCAGGCCCGGCCTGCGACCATCCAGTGGTGTTTGAGTCGAAGGTCCCGTTAGCCACAAGTTCGGCCTGCTGGGCCATCTGCTGCGCATAGGTCCTCGCAGCCCAGGCATGGCCCTCCAGCGCGAGCGCTATGTTCTCGCCAGCGCCGTCAGCAGCGGCTCCGCCGTTGACGGTCTGGAACAACTGATCGGTCTTGCTGAAGTCGAAATACAACCCATCGGTGCCATCAGCGAAGGCCGCAAGGATAGAGTCCACCCCCACGCCACCGCCCCGCGTGACACCAATCCCCAGCCCGATCCCCATCGGCATTTTAGATGATCCCGATGAGAAGCGTTGCGGTTGATGTTGCGCGCACGAACTGCGCCCGGATCGGCAAGACCGTCCCGCCAGGCACCGCCGTAAACGTCACGTCCGCGCTATCGCCCACCAGCCGGCAGACAATGTTCCCAACGCCGCCCACGTAAATCGCCCGCGTCACAAACGTGAGCTCGTTGGTCGCGTGCGGCGTGATCGCAAACGCCTTATAGCCGGGGCTGTCCAACCCGCTCAGGTTGCCGCTGTAGTTATCAGGCATGGTCGGATCTCCGAGATAGGCAGGCAGACTTTACCCGCATGGGGCGGTTTTGTCTAGGATGGGGCGGGTTACACAGCTTCGAAGTAGAATCCGGCCAGCCAATTGGCAGAGCCTAAATCGTTGATGTCAATCGAGTGTGATAGGGGCGACGAATTGTAAATCTTGTAGCCAACGCGCAGGTCGTCGTCACTGAGGTTGATTTCAGCATCAAACGCCGGGGATGCGGTCGAAAACGCCACAGTGCCCAGATAGACCGCGCCAATGCCGATCAGCACAACTGGAATGGTTTCCGCGCTTGGATCAACGGTTATCGCAGCGGGATTGGCGCTCGTAACTCCGCTGTTCTGCGGCGTGCTGACAGTGAGCGTCGTGAAGTCAATTGACGGTCTAAACACCAGCCCCAGCTTGTTATTGTCGGCGCCAGAGCCGCCGGTGCTTGCGCTCATGCCGGTCACAGACGCCTCAGACCCTGCAAGCTTCTTCCAACTCGCCATCGCGCGCGCGCCTTGTTGAGTTCCACCGCTAGTAACGATGTTTGTAAACCCGCTCGGCGTGACGGCGGTCGGCGGGGCGTTAGCGCCAGCATAGTCAATGAACAGCGCAACGTCATTGGCTTGAATGGTGCCGGCACTGAGCGCTGAGAAATCAAGCGCGGTGTCAGTCGATTGGCATGATCCGACGAACGTCCACGTTAGCGATGGCGCAGCCCCCTTCGGCATTAGCGCGGCGAGCAGGTGCAACATGCTCATCGATCAAATCTCCTGAGCCGAACCAACGCATCCCCAGTTTGACCCGTTCCACAAAAACGAAACGGTTAAGAGCTTCGAGATGACGGTCGTCGTCGGTAGCGCAACGCCTTTTGCCGTAAAACTGGCGCCCCACGTGATCGCCCGCGCCGTGCCGTTGTCCTTGATCTGGAAAACCAAAACCTCGCCGATTGATGGCGTGCCGGTAAGGTTAGTCGTCATCGACGTGATAGCAGCGGCCAGCGCCGTGATATTCACAATGTCGCAGTTGTCGGTGTTGACCGTAGGGGTGCCAGACGATGTGATCGTCGTAACGCGCGGCGTGGTCCGCTTGTTGGTTAGCGTTGTGGTGCTGGTCGCCTGCACTGCTGTATCGGCTTTGCCTAGCGATGTCTGAACCGCACTGGTAAGCTCAACGGATGGCGCGGTCGGGACTGTTAGATCAACGCTGATCCCGGTTCCGGCAGTCACTGAAATAACTACGTCATCATTTTCAGCAGCCAGCCCGATCGGCACAAAACGAAACGAGCGTGTAAATCCCCCGAGCGTGGCCGTTACCTTGTAGGCACTGCCAGCCGCATGAAATCGCCCGGTGCCTGTGGCGTCGGTGAACGGATTCGCCAGAGGCGTCGTCCCGTCCCGATCGCTGTAGATTGGCACCAGCACGTTGTCGCTTTCGCGCCGTACCTCGACAGATGCGCCGGTGACGATGTTCCCGGATGCGTCACTGATTGTATAGTTATAAGCCGCGTAAGCCATCGTTTATCCTTAGTTGCTCGTCGGCCCGGTATAGGTTGCAGATCCAGACGTTACCTTAACCCATGATATGCCATTGACGGAAGTTCCGGTTGCTCCGCCCGTGCCGCGCGTGACTGACCACGATCCAGACGTAGCGCCATTAGCCCCGGCCAATCCAAGCGCCCCGCCAGTGCCGCCTCGGCCAGACTGGAACTTAGGCCCGCCTGCCCCGAATAGTGCCGTTGAGGTAAACGCCCTCGCCCCAAGCCCGCCGGCTGTTAGTGTGCCTGTTGAGGCAGCCTCGCCACCGCCATCAAAGATGCCGCCCAAGCCTGCCGTAAAGCCAGCGCCACCGCCACCGGCGCCGCCGCGATGGTCGTCAAAGTCCTGACAGCCTGAACTGCCACCGCCTCCGCCACCGGCCGCAATTTGTGCCCCAGTGCCGAAGTCGATATTGATCGGGTATCGCGTGTAGAGCGCAGTCCCGCCTATTGATCCGTTGCGCCCGCCAGCAGATGCCACGCCCCCGAAGTTGGCATTGCGCCCGCCTCGCCCGCCTGCCGCGTAGATTGAGCCGCGCAACAGCAGTTTGATTATCACGGTGTAGATGGTGATCGCGCCTGCCGCGCCGCTGCTTGTGGCATTGGCCGATAGCGTGACCGTACTCGCTCCCACATTAACGCTATTGATCACAGCGCCAGACGGAATGCCGGTGCCGATGACGCGCATCCCCGCTTTGAGAATGGACAGGTCGCCGGACACAGCCGTCAAAACCGCCGATCCGCTTGTGCGCGTTGCCGTGCGTGCGGTTGATGGCCATGTGCCAATGTCTACCGAGTAGGTCGTGGTTAGAGTTGATCCGACCTTGGCGCCGGACTGAATAACCAGTTGCACCTCGTCCCCGTCCTCAATGTCGGGGTAAACCTGATCATGGGCGGTGCGGAGGTTGATGTTATTGGTGTCAGACGTAACCGTTAGCGTTCGTTTGCTAAGGTCTTCGGCCTGAATGATCGTCCAAGTGCTTTCCTCGAGCTCAACGTCCACACGATCAGCGTGCGGATTGATGCGCGTCACCTGTGCGACTAGAGAACTTTCCAACCCGCTGGCGTCTTGGATCGGCCTGCCCTTGATCCGATAAAACTCGCCGAACTTCGGGACAGGCACTTCGCCGGATGGCGTGCGAAAGATCGAAAGCGAAATGCGCCGAGGCGGGTTTACAAACCGGCCAATCTGAAGCGCGTTAACGCGGGATGCCACAACCTGAGCGAGCTCCGGTATCCACCGCGAATAGATTTTTTTGATTGCCGCCTGCCCGTAATCGGCTTGGCTTTGCGCATCCACGGTGGCGAGCGTTGATCGGTAGTTGTCTATGTCCGAAATGGACTTCAGCGGGTTGATCTGCCCGTAATAATTCCAAACTTGGCTGATGCGCTTTTCGGGTTGATCTTTGATCTGCAACGAGCCTTCGAGGATGTTCTCCTCGTTGTACTCGTATAAGATATTTGTGGCCTCTTGCAAAACCTGAAGGCGTATCTGTTCAGTTTCATCGTCCCACCAGATCGCAAGCCCGACCTGCTCGATAATCTCGGCCACCAAGTCCTTAACCGATGTTGGATCGGCAAGCAGCGCCGTAATCTGGCGATTGTAGTAGTTGTTGATCTCATCCTGCCAGTCGGTCAGCGGGATGTATGCCGTTGGAACGTCGGCATATGTGGTGAACAGGTCGTAAATCACATCGGCGGGGCTATCGCCGTTGTAATAGATGCAAAGCTGCGCGCGATCCTCTGCCCGGTGCGCCTGCGCCGTGGTGTTGAATTGCGCGCGCGTGAGTGTGAGCACATCGCCCGACCGCGTGAACGAGCAAATCTCTTTTCCGCCAATGCTCACATAGCCGCTCGCCGGGTAGCTGGCATCGCCAACGCTCGTAGGCAGGAGCGTGGCGGAGGTTGCGACATTGGTTATGTCGGACGATAGATAGCCCAAGCTCAATGCCGGCGCCTGCGCGCGGTCGCCGTCAGCCAGCTTAAGCGCGTCCTTTGCCGTGGTCGAGTAGTTGCCTTGCCGATCCGGGCCGGTGAAGTCCTCAATGATGAAATGCCGCGTTTCCATGTCGGCGATTGCCTGGCCGAGATAGCCTTGGATCAGGCGGAACGGCCTGCCCTTGATGTACTTTTGCCGAATTGCAAACTTGCCGAAGAAGGTCCCGCGATCGAATGCGTCATTGTAGGCCCGCAGCGATAGGTACTTATCAAAGCCTGCGCCAGTGTCGGAGTGTGGCCTATCCATGAAACTGGCCGTCACGCTGGATCGCGTGCCGAGGTCTTTGCCTAGCGAGATCGTCGGTGGCGTGTAGTTGACCGAGGTTAGGTAAGGCAGCGCCTCAATGCCACTTTCGGGAAGCGCCAGCGTATCAATGGCAAAGCGAAGCGTGACATGCGTGTTGGCAAAGGCAGCCCGCGCCTGGCATGTGGCGATGGTGTTATAACAGCGATCAGCGCCGGTAGTGCCTAGCACCGCCGTGCACGGCGCCGTGCCATAGGTCAGGCTGCAATAATCGACGTCGATCTCAATGAACGTGAGCGCCTTCACAGGGCAAAGCCTCCCATATCAAGGCCAATCGACATCATGCCGTTGGCGCGCTGATTGACAGGGACCGCATCATTGGTGAGCCAACAAAAGCCGACCTCCTCTGGATAGGTTGTAGGTCGCCACGAATAAAAGAACGGCTGGCTTTTTGCCGCGATAACGAATGGTTCCATCGTTTCGCGATACCAATTCGGCGTGAGGTTTTCCAACTGCACCGAGGTCGATAGCCGCTCTTGGAGGATAACGCGCCCCAGATAGTTGCCGCTTTCGCTGCGCCCGCTTTGCACGGTCGTCTGCCGGCCATAGGTGATCGGCGTGTGCCCGACATAGATACGCCGCTGGAGCTCCAGAAGTTCGCCCACATAAAGAATGGCAATCTCAGGCGCGACGGTTGCGTTCTGTATCTTGAGCCGAAAGCCGGACGCCGCGGTTGATGTGAACCGCAGCATTGCCGGTGCATTAGAGCCTAGCACCTGCTCGGCGAATACCTCATTCCAGTTTGAGCCGTCATAGGCTTCAACCGATACCGTTGCGGCGGTCAGGTTGTGCCGTGCGAGCCCCACATAGTCAGCCGTGCCAGTGGCGTTAACGGTCACGTATTGCGTCGTGGTGACGGCGCTGCGCCAAAAGCTGGCCGTACTGGGATTGGCCAGATTGGTTGCCGGGTAGTTCACCGCCTCGCTGGTGGCCGCCACATTGGTGATGGTCACCAGGTTATCGTATCCGATGATCCCTGCGTCATTGTCCGTTGTCGCCGCTAGTGTGAGCGCAAGCGCCTGGGAGATATAAACACTCATGCCAGCACCACCTGATAGCCGTCCCGCTGCATGTCTAGCATACGCTCCATAAAGTCGCGCATTGCATCGCCGCTGAAGATTTGCCCCGGCGTGATGCCTTGCACGGTTAGGGTGCGGTTCATGGCGGAGGACGCAACGCCACCACTTGAGGCGGCAGTTGGTGCCCCACCGCCACCGCCGGGCGTTGCACCCTTGATCGAGCTAACCGCCTGCAAGCCGGTGGCAACCATAGACGCGAATGCAGCCGCCTTGCCCCAGAACGGAACCGTTGGATCGGCGAGCGCCTGCGAGGCGGCAACATAGGAATTGATCAGCGCCTGCGCGGCGCCGAATGCCTTCGCGATGCCCAGCATCTGCCCGCCGCCCTGCTCCATGATTGAGCCGACAGCTCCAAAAAACGAGCCCATGCTTTGCAGGTCGCGATTCTGTGCGGCGTCACGGATGGATGACAATGTATTAACGTGATCTTGCTCAAGCTGTTGTATTGTCGCTTGATGCTCTTGCTCCGTCATTAGCTTTTTCGCCAATGCGTCATTGAGCAGTTGCTGATCGTCTTCATACTTTTGGGTTAGCAGTTCGTTTTCGGAAAGGAAGCCTTGCTGAATGACTGCGAGGCGCGCAGCGATGCGCTCGAGCTCGGCGTCTGGTACGGCAGGCGCGATGGCCGATAGCTTGTCGGTGTGCTGCTGCTCCAGCGATTGGATAGCGGCCTGATACTCTTCCTCCGTCATTAGCTTTTTCGCCAATGCGTCATTGAGCAGTTGCTGATCTTCTTTATACTTTTGGGTTAGCAGTTCGTTTTCGGAAAGGAAGCCTTGCTGAATGACTGCGAGGCGCGCAGCGATGCGCTCGAGCTCGGCGTCTGGTACGTATGGCGGAGGCGGCTCTTCAACTTTAAGCGACCCGTCTTCATTAAGGGCAAATCCGGCATAAGCATCTCCGTCAGTTCGCGGCTGTGTCGACAGTGCCCTAAGCCTATCAGCAAGATTAAGTTTTTCGCCTTGGAGCAACTTGTTAAGCAGCGGGCCAGCGTGATCGCCAGTTCCGGCCAAAAAGTCCAAAAAGTCCTTAAGTGAATTTGTGACGAAAGTGACAGCCTCAATAACTGCGTTGAATGCATCTATAATGCCTTTTGCAAATGTCACAGCCGCTTCCGCAAACTCAGGTGATGCCAGCGTATCCGCCAAGGATTGCAGTGCCGGCAGCGCAGCCACCATAACCTTGTTGACTACACCATTCATGGTGATACCAATACCGTCTAATGTGTTTTTAAACTTCGCGGCACCCGATGCGGCTTCAGTTGAAAGCGTATATCCGGCCTGATCTGACTGCCTAGCAAACTCCGCCAGGCCAGCTGAGCCGGCATTCAGCATAGGGATTAGGTCGAGCCCGCTGCGGCCAAAAATATCAACCGCTAAAGACGACTTGAGCGCGCCGTTTTCCATGCCCGCGAAGCGGTCGGCAATCTCCGAGAAGATTTCAACCGATGAGCGCATAGAGCCATCGGTGTTGGTAATGCTAATGCCTAGCTTGGCGAACGCACCGGACCCAGCAACCATATTATTAGCAAGCGTGCGGAATCCGGTTTGCAGGCTTTCGATGGATGTGTCGCTGAGCTTGGCGGCGTATTGAAGCCTAGACAAAGCCTCGACCGACACGCCAGTGCGCTGGGACATGTTGTCGAGCTCGTCGGCGTTATCAATTGCGGCTTTGGTCAGAGCCGCTAATCCAGTAGCAGCGCCAACGACTGCAACGCCAACTGCCGCGCCAGCCACCTTGCCGAACTTGGTTAGCTTTTCGGTTGCAGCGGCCAGCCCCTTAGTGAGCCCGGTTGTGTCCGCGTCGATCTTTACCTTGATCTCAGGAAGCATCGCTTTTTACCCAATCCAAAAGATCGTCAACGTCCGACCGCGTTAGCTTCCCGGCATATTGCCCAGTGCGATGCGCCGCCTTCGATTCCCACTCGCACCACCACTCGCTCAGCGTCATATCCCAAAACTGCCCCGGCTGGATGCCCCATTCCCGCGCCCACAAATAGAGCCCGTCCCAGTCCATCGCTTCGGGGTCAGATTCCGCCCCACTGTCGCTTACGGTGCGGCGTGGGGCTCTGGCTTTTTTGGGTCGCGCTCTCCCGGCGAGAATGCCAACAGCACCGACGTCACCAGATGCTGAACAGCAGCCGGATCACCGTTCCACAGCTCCTCATAGACCTGATCCTCGGTGACTGGCGCGCCTGCCGCCTGAAGCAGCTTGGCCAGCGCAATCGCCACATGCGAGATAGGCGGCTCGCCGGCACTAACGCGCGCAGCCATCGCCGTGAACGATATGTTCCCGCTTTCGATCATACGCATAAGGCGGAGCGTCGGGGTCACGGTGTAATCCGCGCCCCGCCACGTAATCGTAATGTCCCTGAAAACTGCCATTATGCCGCCGTCCAGGTGATCGTGCCAGACGACTGTATATTGGCCGTGAACGTCACTGTGTCGGCCTGCTCGCCGGAGACGGCAAAGCTGTTCAGATAGAAGTTGCCGGCGAAGGTGCCGATGCCGTCGATCTCCAGCGTGTAAGCGGCAAGCAGGCTCGATGCCGTGCCAACCGCGAGCGCTAGGAAGGTGGCGTCTGTGATCACGCCTTCAACGTCCGCATCAATCGACCGGACGCCCGCATCGGCGAGCAGGGTGCGCCAGCCATTGGCCGACTTGTCCGTGATATCAATCGGCTCATTGTTGATGGTGAGATTATCAGTGCGAGCCCCGGCAACAGCGGTTCCGCCTTTTTTGATACGCAGCTTGCGGCCAGATACAGCAGCCATTTTAGTCTCCTGAGATTAGGCCACTGGCCCGACGATGTTAGAGTAGGCAATGGTTGAGCCGACCGAGTTAGTCGCCGTCACGCGACACCGAACGTACTTGGCGAGGTTGCCCGATACCAGCACGTAGGTGAGATTGGTTGCAGCGGAGATGTTCGCCCATGATGGATCGTTAGCGTCGGCCACGTTGCCCGCCTGCCACTGGCGCGCGAAGGTAATGGTTGCATCGCCTGCCCATGTGCCGTTCGTCGTGGTGAGCGTCTGGCCGACCGTGGGCGTGCCTGTGACTGCTGGGAGCACGGTGTTGTATGGCCCAATGGTGACGGTCATCCCCTCCGCGCTTTCCAGCGTGGCGGTGAACGTGATCGCGTCGGCCTGCTCGGCGCCAAGCTGGAGGCTGGTCAGCATAAAGTCGCCGGTTAGCGTGCCAATGCCGGTGACGGTGATAACGCATTCTTTAAGCAGCAATGTGGACGTGCCGACCGCCTCAGCGATCAAGACCGCATCTTTCAGGACGCCTTCAACGTCCGCCGATACAGTGCGCGTTCCAGCGTCGGCCAGCATGACGCGCCAGCCGCCATCGTCCTTATCGGTGATGTCGATCGGCTCATTGCTCAGTGTGAAATTATCGGTTCGCGCCCCGGCAATGGTGCTGCCGTCTCGGCTGATCCGTAGCGAGCGTCCCGAGATTGCCATATAATCAGCCTCCGTTTAGCCGATTTATACCACGCGATACCGCTTGACGCTATAGCAGCGGTCGTGGTTAGGTTTGGTCGCTGGGTTGGTTGACGTCTATTTACCAAGCCAGTCTGTTGATCCCTCCCGACTTGACCGGCATTCGTGCCGGTCTTTTTTTATGTGCTGATGTAGATCACGCGATAGAGCGATAGCACGCGCTTGGTCTTGCCGTCCGGGTCTTGGGTTGTGGTGCTGCTTTCCAGCTCGGTCGTTATGTGGGTCGCGCCGCTGATGCTGAGTGCCTGCCGGCGGAGGCGCGTATCTACGGCGTCGGCAATGGCCTTGATGCCCAGCATGGACGTGGCCCGCGCCCAGATGCTGACTTGCACGATAGCATTGCCGCCTGTTTTGTCCTTGTCGTCGAACGGCGTGATCGTGTCGGCGCCGATCGTGATGAACGGAAAGTTAGCCTCTGCCTCGCCATCAGCGGATTGGGGCACGTCGGTGAAGATGGCAACAAGAGGCGAGTAGGCGGTGCTGAGCAGGCTGGTCACCGCGCTATTGTTTAGCCTGGTATAAACCGCCTGCTGTAGATCATCGGCTTTCATGGCGCGGCCTTCCTGATGCCTTCTTCGAGCAAGCGGTTAAACTTCTCTCGGTTTTTCTCAGTTGCCGGAAGCCATGCCGGACGGGGTTCAATCCGAACCGTGCCGAACTCCAAGAAATAGGCGTAAGCCAGCCGAGCCCCGACAGTTGCCGACAATGGCGTGTTGCGCTCGTAGTATATGGACGACAGCAGAAAGCCGGTATCGGTTGCCGGCGCTTGGCCCGGTGCTGAGGCGCGGTGCTCAATGTTGCGGCGCCGGTAAAGCCGACCCGACTTTGCGCCACGGTCGATCAAGTCTTTTACGTCACGGTTGATGGTTAGGGCTGTTGCATCCACCACGCGCGATATGTTGCGCTCGGCCTTTGCCCCATACAGGCGAATTGCATCCTGAACGGCTTTGACGTTCTCGACCTTTATGCTGATCTCTCTCACGTCGCGACACCAGCATCCACGATGAGCTCCAGCCACTTGTCGGCGAACTCAACGTTCTTGATGTATCGAATGTTGTGGTTGCGGCTGCGGATCACGATGCGGTCGCTCTCCAGCAAGCCTGACACATAGCGCACTGTTACCTTAAGGCTTGCCGATGCATCCACCCGGTCGAACTGATACCGCTCCGACCCGCTGAGAGGCATCACAGCCCCGCGCGTTGGTGCGCCTGATACGGTGGCCCATGTCTGCGTTTGCCCGCCTGCGCCATCGCTGGTGCGCGTCATGCGCTGGATTGCAACCGGCTCCTTGAGCATCCCGGCGTTATAGTCGCAACATAGGCTCATGTCGGGATTACCTCGATAATGTCTATGCCAATAGACACATCAACCGTGCTCGCCGATACGCTTGCCAAGAAACCAAAGTCAGTCAGCGGCGGGAAATAGATCGGCGGGTTAAATGTGAGATCGCCAAGCCCGGCGTTTTGCGGAAACTCGTTTATGATCTGCAACGCATCATATGGCGCTGAGGTCTTGAGAATGCCTTCCCGCTGATAGAAAACGATGTTCGCCTTTTTGTCGGCATCGCTGGATAAAAACACATTCGTCACAAGCGCGGCGCGGTCCTTCGGCGTTGTGAATACCGCCTGCTCCATATTCCCCCGGCCTAGCGAGCCATCGGCAATGGTAGCCCATAGGTTACCGGCAGTGTCCTCAATGTTGATCGTGCTGGCGTGTGATCCAGTCGTTTGCGTGGCGTATGTGCCGCTCGCCGATACGAAGGCATCGCGCAGGCGGATAAAGTGCTGCGTCGTTGCCGCGCTTGCGCTGGCGCCGGCGGTTGCCACGGTTTCGGTGATCAGGTCGCCAGTCGCGTTGATACCGATAAACGTAATGGCTCGCCCGCCTGATCCGGCTGCCGTATCGTTGGCATTGCCGCCTGACTTGATCCTGAGATGTACCGGCGCACTAGCCTGCGGCGTGCGATAGTAGCCCGACCGCGTGACAGGCGTAGGCGTTGCCCCAATCGACGTGTTGCGCCCGCTGATATGGTAGGATGTGCATCCTCCCATCAACCCGCGCGCTATCAACATGCCGCTTGGGAAGGTCATATGCGCGCGATCTTATAAACGTTGAGCGTGCTTTCGGCCCCGCTCTTTGCCCATGCATCCGCCGGGTCGCAATCATCGCCGCGATGCGCGTACAGATAAGCGGCCAACTGCTTGACGGCGCGCTTCATCGGCGCCGGAACTGCTGCCGCATTGGCATAACCCGCGACATAGACGATATGAATGGCATTGTTAGCCCGCAGCGCAACCGGCCATACCGCCCCGCGCTTGAGCGTGATCCGCCCCGGCGTCCGATAGGTGTCAATGTCAAACACGTCCGCGACCGTGACAACCGTTGCAGCGCTTGCCTCATCGTAGACCGTTATGCTGGTAACTGACACAAGCGGCCATTTCGGCGGCAGAACGCTCACCTGGCCGTTGCGCACGTAGATGCTATTGATTGAGCCTTCGCGCGTGCCGTCCCACCATTGCTCAGTGCCGCCCGGCCAATAGTCCAGCGATAGCCGCCAGCTTTGCGAAATCATGGCGAGGTTTAGCCGCTGCTCAATCTCAGTGCGCGCATCCGTGATGAGCGCGTTAGCATCCGCGTCCGGGAGCTGCGTGCTATCGACGATCAGATGCGACCGCAACTCGGAAGCCGTCACCGGCTCCGTGCCTGGCGCGGTCACGATAACCGAGCCGCGTTCCTGATAGAGCCGAACGGCTGAACGAAGGGTCATGACTTGCGCGGCCTTCCACGGGGTCTCTTGGTTTCAACAGGCGGCTCAACCTTGCGCTCAAGATCGGCGGCCCGCATCATATTGATGGCCACTGCGGCGCCATCGGCCAATGCTAACTCGGCAACGATACCGCTAACAATCTGGCCCTCGTGAAAGTGCATCACGGTATGGCCTAAAGGCGCGCATAGATAACCGCCCTGCTGTGTGATTTTTGCGTTCATGACGCGCGTCCCTCTTGTTGGAAAAGGGGCGGATTGCTCCGCCCCCTGATATTAGGTGGCGGCGGTGGTTGCGCCAACGATAGTCGCAGGTGCCTGGCTCGGCTTGCTCAAGACGGCGAGAACGTTAACGATCGCATCGGTGCCGGTGGTGCCGGTCACAACGCCGCGAACATAACGCTTGCCCGCAACATAGCCAACGCCACCAGCGATGACGTTATCGGCAGTGTCGAGCGTCACGGTCACTGTGGTGGAGCCGCTCAGGCCAGCCACCAGGCCGACAGCAGGAACGTCCACAAAGTCGGTGCCGACCGTGGTGTCGGAGTGCTGAAGCTTCATGGTGAAACCGGCAGCGGTGCCAGCGTCGGTCACTGCGTCGGTCGCCAGATAGACGGTAACGCTGTTGTACCCCCGGCGGTCAATCAGTGCCGAGTTGTTTGCCGTCACGCCGGAAAGCGTCTGCGGCGCACCGCGGAGGATAGTCTGGTTGGAAATCATATCGCGCATGGTTAACCCCTTTTTGCGCTAGAGTTTACCGGGCGGCAGGATTCACCGCCCGGTATTAAAGTGTTTTAGCTTCCAAACTTAATGAGCTTAATCGCTTCGAAGTTGACCACATCGCCGCCGACGCGCTTCGTGGTGTAGAACTCCACTTGGGGCTTCGCCGAGTAGGGGTCGCGCAGGGTGCGAATGCCGATGCGATCAACGATCTGATACGCCTCGCGCATATCGCCAACGGCGATCGAGAGCGAGTTGGACGCCGGATCGGGCATATCCTCGAACGACGCAACAGGGTAGCCGATCAGGGTGGACGGCTGGCCAGCCGCAATGCCCGGTGCCCAAAGGTAGGCACTGTCGCCGTCCTTGAGCTTGCGAACGAGCTTCAGCGTGGCCCGGTTCATGAACCAGGTTGCATTTGCCCGATACTGCGTCTTGAGACCATAGAGCGCGTTGATCATCACATCCGCGCCATTGGGATCAGCAGCGAAAGCGCCAGAGGCACTAGTAGGCAACTGCTCAATGGTGCCCGGCAGCGTGGTGCCAGACCCATAGGTCAGGAATCCGCGCGGCTTGGACACGCCATCGCCCGATACAAAGGCGGCGGCTTCAACGCGTGCGAACTTCTCGGCAACCTTGGTGGCAAGCCAAGTTTCCATGTTGATCGCGGCGTCGTCGAGAAACTTTTGGGTCGCCTGGGGCTTTGCATAAACCTCATGGACGGGAATGCGCCACTTGCCGAGCTGCGGCGTGTTGGTAACGGCGCGGCTGTCGGTCTCGCCAACCCAGCCCGACGATGCTTCATTCAGGTCGAACAAACCTTCAAGGGCATCGGTCGAAATGGTCTGGATCGATGCATAGGCACGCATCGGGGAGGTTTCGAAGATGCGCGTAACGATGCGGCCCGACATATCGGGGTGCACAACGTAACCGCCATCGGGATCGGAACCGACCGAGAGCGCCTTCACTTCGTCGCTGGACAGGGTGCGCTCTTCCTTGCGGAGATACGCATCCAGAGCCGACTTATAGGCGGCCATGCCCGAATTGCCGAACTCGCGAACATCGGTGCCACGGCTGCGAGCAATCCCACGCGCCCAAGCAAGAGCCTTGGCGTCGAGGTTGACTTCGTTACCGTCGGTGTCCGTAACCATGCGCGACTGGCGCTTGGCTGCAAGGACGGCCTCGTCGGCCCGCTTCTGGGCGATGTCGAGATCGGCCTCAATGCGGGCAATCTTCTCATCGAGCAGTGCGTCGGCGCTGCCCTTTTTTTCGATCTCGGCAAGGCGGGCGTCGTTAGCCGCCTTGAACTCTTCGAATCCGGCATGAAGCGCGTCTACGGCTTCACTGGCCTTCTTGATCTCGTCTGACATTGAAAACACCTTTGAGCTTTGTCAGTTTTTCCGTGAGGGTATTGAGCCCCTCGGTAACTGCCGCATCCTCGCCAGCATCTCGCTGTTTCAGTAGGGCCTTATAGCCGTGCAGCGTAAGCGCCACGGCCTCTTTCCGGGAGTAGCCTGCATCGCGCAGGAACTTCTCGAAATCTCGTTCTGTTTCGATGCTCTTAACCGCCGTCACTTTGGCGTCTGAAAGCATCGGGAATGTCACTAGGCTGATCTCAAACAAATCGATCTCAGTCAGCCTTCTCACCCGGCCATCGCCCTCGGCGATCGCTTCAACGGTGCGGTATCCAATGGACATGCTGTCAATGGCGCCGGCGCGCAGCAAGGCCATTGCCTCGCGCCCCTTGTCCACTTCCTTCAGCAGCCGACCTTTGACAAATAGCCCGCGCTCGTCTTCGTGGATGTCATCCCATACGCCGATCGGGCTGTCTTTTTCATGCTGCCAAAGCATTTTGACCTTGCGCCGGCCAAGCGTTTTCATAAACGCGCCGCGCTCGACAACATCCATGCCCTGATCGACAACGCCGAACACGGACGCATAGCCCTCGAAGTTGCCGTCCGCATCGGGCTCGCGCTTTAGCTCAAGCGAGAGGCTCTTGTATGCAATGTCGTTCATGGCCTCAAACCCGTCTGGCCTTGGTTAAAACACCTCAAACCCGATAGAGATTAGCACTATGCGCGCGGCTAGTCAAAAAGCCTGCTTTCATCCACGATAAACCCGACGCTGCATCGGCAGTTGATGACTTCCTCGGCTGGCCCGTCTGGGTCGCCGGGATACATCAGGCTGGCGCCGCCGACCGTGAACGGCTCATCCATTCCGACGATTTGGCCATCGGCTTCAGTGTGCGTTTCGCGCGTGCGCTCATCGCCTGCCGCTATCCATTCGCGCTTAAGCGGCAGGTTGGTTTCGCGCGCGGCTCGACCGGCGCCGTAGTTTGCCGCGCCATGCGTTTCGGTGCGCGCGATCATTTCGGCGCGATAGCGGGAGAACTCAGGCACCAGCCCGCGCACGTATGTAGCAACGCCAGCCTGGCCCAGCCCATCGGCGAAGCCCCGGTCGATAGCGTTAACGACCTGCTGGCGTGTGGTGTCGGCGATTGAGGTAATGCGCTTGCGGACCATTTCGGCGCGGATGTAATCAAATGCCCATCGCGTCATGGTTTCGGCGAAAGATTCCTTGATCTCAAGCGGGATGTTTTCGCTCTTTGCTTGGCCGGTAATCCGCTTGGCGAAATCGGAAATGGATGCAGCCGCCATAGCCTGGTAGGCAGCCTCGATCTGATCAACGTACCCGCGCGGGAGGACGACTTCGCTGGTTTGCTCCCAATGGTTGATCATGTCGCGCATGGCCGATGCGATTGCCCGACGCACGCGGCCACGAAAGCGCACGGTGAGCCGATCAAGTAGAAGACTTTGTTGCCGCTGTTCGCTGTTGCGATTGCGGTTAATGAGCCTTCGCGCCATAGACCAGCGCCTTGATTTGATCGGCTGGGATGGTTGTATCCCCGCCCGACATATCGTTTAGAGGCACCTGCGCGGCTGACACCAGCACAACGTCGCCGCCCTCGATCGGCTCGAAGCCCTTCATGGCCCGCCGTTCGTTTATGGTCAGGTCTGTTGACATATTCGCCATGTCCCAGAGCTTGGTTCGCTTGTCGGTGATTGCCGGAATGTCGTCGATGTTGGGCCGAAGCTCAACGCCATAGGGTGCGGCCAGCCATGCGTTCCAGTCTTGCACGATCATGTCCAACAGCGGGAGGACGGTATCCTCCCAGAAGGCCATCCGCGCCTCGGCATAGTTGGAATAGGTATTATCGCCGGGGATGCCGAGCAGTTGCGGCGGCACGCCGAAGGCAAGCGCCACATCGCGCGCCGCTGAGTACTTGGCCTCAATGATCCCCATGTCGGTTGGAGATAGGCCCATTGATTTCCAGTCAAGCCCGCCCTCAAGCAGCATGGGGCGGCCTGCATTGCCGCTGCCGCTGTACTGTTCCTCAATCTGCGACTTGAGCCGGCTGAAATTATCGTCGGTCAGTGAGTTGCCATTCGACACAACGAGCGCACCGGATGGGCGAGCGCTGTTCTGGAGCAGGGCCTGCATCCACGCCATGCTTTCGTTGTGCTGGTCGATAGAGTAGGCGCCGGCCTCGATCGGGCTCATGCCGTACCAGTCGTCTATCGGGTTGAACAGCTTGAGGTGCCGCACGTCGCTGTCTAGCGTTGCCGGGTCAACGTCCCAAGTGATCGTTCGCCCACCGACTGCGTAGACGTATCCCGCCGGCATCCCGGCAGGCGAAGGAACCACCTTCATTCGATCGGGGCGGAGCTGGTAAAGCTCGCGCACATCCTGCCCGATTTTGACGCGCTCCTCGTAGCCATTGCCGGCGATCATCAGGTAGCCCACTTTGGCGCGGATGTACTCGGTGCCGGACTGGAGCGGGTTAGGCTTGGCGAGCAGTTCCAGCAGCGGATGCGCTACCAGTTCTTGCTGGCCACGAAACACGTTGAACTTGATAGATGCGATGGCCTCGGCGATCTTGTTTATGGACTGAAAGGCGATGACGTTCTTAGCGTAGGCCTCTTTGGCAAAGGCCTCATAGTTTTTTGGCGACCATGCGGGCTGACCGGGGTTGACCACCATGATAGCGGAGGCCCGACTCTCTTTGGTCTCACGGCGCCGGAAGCGGTCGAAAAAGCCCATGCGTGGCCTCAAAGTGTTCTGATCGCAGGCGCGATGGTTTGTTGCAGGATATCGCCAATAGCGGACATTGCAGCGTCTATCATATCATCATGCGCCGCATTCGGGAAGGTGGACGCCTCAGAGATGAAGTCTGTCAAGTGCGGAACGTCTTGCATGAGGATCACATTGCCGCTTTCTATCAATGGCGCGGCGTCGAATGCTCTAGTGATTTTGTCGACATTTCGTTTTATGCCGATGATGGGGATGCCCTCCCGCTTGAGCGTTTGAATTAGGCCAGTGCCGCTTACCTTATCTTCCACCTTCATCGCGCGCAGGGTGCCTTGGTTCTGGACCGCCTTATGCTTGGCCCAGAAGGCGCGGGCCATCGCTTCGAGCTCTGGCGCCTCCCACTTGCCGCGGATCATGTCGAGCATGACGGCCTGCCCGGTGACGCTGTAGCCCCAACATTGAAAGACGGAATAGTCGTTATGGTCCGCCGTCTTTTGCGCGGTGTCGGCGTAGATGGTGCGCCACTGGATGGGAGGCGGAGCCGCCAGGTATCGCCACCAGCTATCGCGGAACAAGCCGCCGCCTAGGGGTGATGGGTGTTGCATGTATTGCCCGGCGAACACGTACGGCGACGACGATTCCAGCCGGTCGAGCATTTCGTCCGGGAACTGCTCCGGCCAGAACGATGTTCCTTCATCGGTGCGCGCTGGAATGTTGATGTGGTTCCACTTCTCCCCGGACCCACCGCCGAGCAGCCAGCCCGATAGGTCGTCCTCGTGTAGCCTCTGCATGATGATGATGATTGGATCGCTGCGCTTGTTCAGCCGGCTTTCCATCGTCTGCTGATACCAGTCTATGACGTTCTTCCGCATGACAAAGCTATTGGCATCGCCGGCCTTATGCGGATCGTCAATGATGATTGCCCCGCCAAAGCCAGGTCGCATCTTGCCTGCGCCATAGCCGGTAATCGTGCCATCGGCGCCGGTTGCGTAGACGATTCCGCCGTGCGCGGTGCGAAACTCATCGCGGGCCTTGCTGTCATCCTGAAGCGCGGTCCACGGGAAGATTTCTTTGTAGGTCTTGTTTTGCATCATGGCGCGCACCTCGTAGGTGTTCGATGTGGCGAGTCGCTTTGAATAGCTGGCGTGGATGAACTCCGAATCCGGGAACATGCCCATGCCCCAGCCGATGAACGACTTGACTGCCGTTTCGGTTTTGCCGGATCGTGGCGGAACGTTGATCAGCAGCCGATTGATGCGACCGAGCAAGACCTGCTCCAGCGATTGGCAGATTTTGCGCTGATGCCAGTTGTCGAGCATTGGCACGCCTCGCCGGGCGAGGAACATGGTGCGCGTGAATGGGTAAAGCCGCTGGCGGGCCTTGCCGATTTCATCAGGTGTCATCGTAAATTTTAGCGAGCGCTGCTAGGACGGCGGCCTGCGTGGCTTCCGGCTTTAGCGAGCCGTCCTCGTTTGATATGTCCAGCGTTTCACGCCAGCGCGCTCGGGTCTTGAGCCAGAAGATCATTGCCGCGGTGTCGCCGCCCTTCGCCTTGTTGAACAATGCGCCGCCGATCGTGGCGTTAGCCTGCGATATGGCGAGGTCGAGCTCGTTGCGATAGTACTTGTCGAGCGTTTTGTGGTCGATGTCGAGCAGCCGTGCGATGGTTCCGAATGGCGTTCCTACGGTCGCGTGCAGCTGCACCAACTGGCGGGATTCGTTCGATGGGGCGTGTGCGATGTTAGCCATTGATAGCCTGCGGGAATGGTTCGCCGGTTGATTCTAGCACGGCGGTCTTGCCGGTGAAGTCCTGCCAGCGTTTGACGATGACGTCGCAATACTTGGGGTCGAGTTCCATGAGGAGGGCGTTCCTCCCATGCTTTTCAGCGGCAATAGCCGTGGTTCCTGATCCACCAAAGCTGTCCAGAACGCGGTCGTTGCCTTTGGTGTTGTTCAGCATTTGATACGCGAACAATTCCACCGGCTTCATCGTTGGGTGCTCACCGTTTCGCGATGGGCGATCAAACTCAAGGATTGTTGTTTGCTTGCGATCCGTGGCCCACAAGTGCGCCGCACCGTCTTTCCATCCGTAAAGGCACGACTCGTGTTTCGAGTGGTAGTCCTGCCACCCCACAACCATACTTTGCTTCTTCCAGATCAAGCACTGGCGCACGGTCCAGCCAGCGTCCTTGGCGGCGCCTCGGGGGATGTACCCATCCAAATCACCGTGCCATACATAGAACACAGCGCCTGGCTTCATAACTGCATCTGCGGCGGTGTATGAATCACGCAGGAACACGCGGAACGCGTCGTCTCCAATTTTGTCATTCTTGATGGTGAGGGCTTCTTTTGTGCTGCCCTCATAAGCCACGTTGTACGGCGGATCGGTCAACCACATGTCTACAAGTTGCCCATCGCACAACGTCTCAACCGCGTCGATGCTCGTACTATCCCCGCACATCACGCGGTGATTGCCCATCACCCACACGTCGCCCAGCACCGTCACCGGCTGGACCGGCACCTCGGGCACTGCGTCCTCGTCGGTCAGCCCGGCTGTTGGCTCGGTTAGAAACGCCGCAATCTCCCCCACCTCAAAGCCGGTCAACGATAGGTCGAAGCCGTTAGCGTCCAGGTCCTGCAATTCAATCTTAAGCAGGTGGTTGTCCCAGCCGGCATCAAGCGCCAGCCGGTTGTCCGCAATAACGTAAGCCCGCTTTTGCGCCTCACTAAGGTGAACTGCCTCGATGCATGGGACGGATTGCAGCCCCAGCTTGTTCGCGGCCATAACGCGGCCATGCCC
>Ga0247839_1003206_pt1 | contig 22966 bp, 27 predicted proteins | sample LaCruzMarch2015__6_FD_192405 | JGI IMG/M metagenome (GOLD analysis project Ga0247839, IMG submission 192405) | Freshwater microbial communities from meromictic Lake La Cruz, Castile-La Mancha, Spain - LaCruzMarch2015_16m | ecosystem: Environmental > Aquatic > Freshwater > Lake | place: Spain... | reverse complement strand
CAATATCTATCTTACTTGAAGAGTATTTAAATTAAATAATCGGCGTTTCAGCGAAGCATAGTAAATGTTAAAAGGTGTAACAAATATAATAACGTTGTCTATGGTCGTAGTAAGAGTGGAACACGAGTGATAAAGAAAACAAATAAATATCCATTTAAGCGGTATAATATGTTATGTGCTATTTGTGCTGATAAAGTAGTTGGTTGGAAATTATATAAGGATATAACTGGCGGACTAAAAACTCAAAATATATTAGATTTTTATGATGAATTTATCAAGGATAATTACAAAAATTATTTAATTATAATGGATAATGCTGTAATACATAAATCTAAAATGATAAGAGAAAGAATAGAAAGTAATCACAATCATTTATTATATTCAGTTCCTTATCATCCTGAAACAAATAGTATTGAAGAGTTCTTTAGTCAATTGAAACATTATATAAAAAAGGAAAGTCCAAATACGTATGAAGATATAGATACAACAATAAAGGATATATTAGCAAATAAAATCAAGAAAGAACATTTAATAAATTACTTAAAACATAGTTATAAAATATATAAGTAATAAATACGTTTTTGTCTTATTTTTCTTTTCGGTCGGTGTAATCTTGTTACTGTTGCCTCTGGAGCATTACTTCAACCAATGGCTTCTCTAGTACCTAAACCCATTAGGAATTCGTTTTTGGATAATCTGTTCCTGACATTCCATATACAATTAAAAATTGTAGATAAACATTCACATTATCACTCCCGTCTTTTTCAAGCGTCCAAACAAAATTAGTGCTTGTAATTAATGAAATAATAATTTGCTTAATCGCACCTGATGTTCCAGCTGCATCATACGTTCCAGCTGAACCAGTAAATCCGTAATAAATGGAAGGAAAAACGGAGTAATTAGAAGTGTTTAATACATTGTGGGCTAAAGTCATTGTTTCAGATCTTACTAAATCACCACCTAATAATTGATAAGTAAGTATTTCAAAACAAGGAGGAGCTGTAGCAGATAAAGAAGGAGCAGATGGGATTATTCTACCTCCATTTCCAACAGGGGAATATTGAGCGACACCATTTACGAATTGATGTGATTGACCGTATTCCAAAGTTCCTGTCTCCACATATTCAGTATAATTTGTAGGATTGTCACCTGAACCACCAGCACCAATTACAACAGTTGTATCAGTAATTCTTACACCATTGGTAGTAGTGCTATCACAAGTAATAGCGAGTGATTGAGTTGTTGAACTAGCAGCAATAACAATATCTCCTGTTTGAACGATTGGATTTTTAGCATTGTTTGTTGCGTTTGGTAATATCTCCAATCCTTCTCCTCCAACATTATCACAGATGGTTAATGCTACGGCTGATGATTGTCCTGAATTTGAATTTATAGCAGTAGGTTGTAGCTGATTACCATTAAAAGTAAGACCTATCGCAACTTGATTTATTTCACCAACAAAATTAATTACATTACCTGTTGGTGTTAATTCAATTTGATTAATTACTTCTAAAGTATTGACACTTATACCACTAACATTTATATTTCCACTACAGTCAATATCACCACTAACATTTAAATTACCACTTAAATCAACGTCACCATAAACATTTATATTTCCACTACAGTCAATATCACCACTAACATTTAAATTACCACTTAAATCAACGTCACCATAAACATTTATATTTCCACTACAGTCAATATCACCACTAACATTTAAATTACCACTTAAATCAACGTCACCATAAACATTTATATTTCCACTACAGTCAATATCACCACTAACATTTAAATTACCACTTAAATCTAAGTCACCATAAACATTTATATTTCCACTACAGTCAATATCACCACTAACATTTAAATTACCACTTAAATCTAAGTCACCATAAACATTTATATTTCCACTTAAATCTAAGTCACCATAAAAATTTATATTTCCACTAATATCACTTAAAAAGTTAATATAAGAATTAGATTGTCCAACATTTTGGGTAACTAGCAAATTATTTGATGTATTATAATTGCTTCCTACAATATTATGTTTAGCAGCATAATTCATTCCTCCAAATTGTCTAAATGACATTTATATATATATGTTTTAATAAATAATGAAAATGAATGAATTGTAGTAAATTTTATGTAGAGAGAATTTAATACTACACTCTATTTCAAAGTAATTCTAAAATAGGTGTATATTTGCTTCTGGATGTTCTAGATTTAGTTTTGGTTGTTCTAGTTCTAGATTTAGATTTAGATTTAGGTTTTTTATATACTCTGTGAGTAACATGAGTTTTATGTCGTCGGTGTCTTCTTCTTGGTGTGAGTGTGTATTTATCCATAGTTTTTCTATCAATAGTTAATGGAACAATTAATTCTTCATCAGTTTTAGGACTTGAAATATGTCTAGTTAATATGTCTTCCAACGATGTAGATTCATGTTCAATCCCTAAGGGGTTTAGTTGTTTAGGTTGTAAATCATATTTTGGTAATTCAATAAAATAATCTTCTGGAGTATATGCAGGTTCTTTAAAGTCCATTTGCAAACGTTTATGAATAGGCATATTAACCCCTTGAATATTTAAAATATTAGCTAAATCCTGATTATCAAGTTTAACATCATAATGTTGATGTTTACCATTGGTATTAGTATCAAGAGATATATTTGCTATATCACCATCATAATCAGTGTCCCACTCAATTTCATTAACGTGATTATGATTACCGTCATTAAATATAGTTTTAGTTATTCCTCTATTTTTAATATAAGTATTAAGCATTCTTATATTAAAATTATATTATTTTTTATGTAAAACTATTTGCAATAAAATATTATAATTATAATATGGAGCTAAAGATAACGGAATTAGATGGTGTAAATACCATGAACCCATATGAAGTGCCCAAATATGAGGTGTTTAAACAAGAAGAGAGTAATTATTGGGAAAATAATAAAACAAATGAGGTGAAAAAAAAGAAGGTTACATTTACTGATATATTATCAAATATGAATTTAGTAGTCAATAAGCAAGGTGTGTTGCAATATATGGGAATGAATGAAGAAACAAATCAACATCCACAACAATATAATCCACGACAAACACAATATGAAAGTCCTCAATATAATGTAAGTCAACCATCGAAACAACCAATAGACCTTTCAGTAAAACATAGCTATATTTATAATAAGTATTTTAAGGATTACACCGTTCAAAATGCAGAAATACAAGGTCCAAGAGTACCAAAGACAATAGAAGAATATCATCAAATGTTATTAGAAGATAAAATAAAGGCAATACAGCATAAAAAGAGAATAGAAGAAATAAAATCAAAAAAATTATTTTTTACATCGGTTCCAGGGGTACAAACAAACCCAAGAAATATACAATCAAGTAGAAATAATTTGCGTTCGATGAATTTTAGATAAATTTATAAATTATGAAATGTTAATTTGATTACGTACATTATTATTTTGAATTTGAATAGTTAAAATAGGTTCTCGACATAATGGACATAAATTATTTCTAGATAAATTAGTATTAATGCATTGAAGACAAAATAAATGCTGACAATTTAGACGACAGAATTGTTGACATTCTCTCTGTTCCATGCAAATACAACAATCTCTGTCTTCGTCATAGACTAAAAACTCTTCTACATTGACAATAATAGTTTGTACTGTTTCATGTATTTGTTGAGATGGTGTATAATTAAATGGAATAAAGTCATCATTATCATTGATAATTTGATTATTAATAATTTCATAATTATAAGATAAATTATTATGCTGATTAAAATAACGTTCTCTGAATTCAAAATTTGTAATAGGAGTAAAATGTTCATCTGTATATAATGGGTCTGGTAACCACTGATTATTTATTGTGTAATCATGATTACGGTCAATTATCCATGTAATAGGTTCAGAATTATAATCTTCAGAGTTGCTCATTTGAAATTGATTAGTTTACGGATATAGTTTTAAATATTTATCATAAAAGTATTTCAATTTTCTTTAAATAGTTTAAATAAATAAATATAATGAAAACAATTTAAAGACATTTTAATATGTATATTTGTAAGTTAGATTACAGCAAATCTCAAAATAAAACATATCTAACTGTATTTACCCGGGCTTAGCTCATTTGGTAGAGCGGAGGACTGTAGTTCCTTAGGTAGCTGGTTCGATTCCAGCAGTCCGGACTTATTTTAATATGTATTATTAAAATACTTATTAAACGAAATTATTCTTCATCATTTTCAGCTTTGCAAACATCATAATCAACAAATATTTGGTCATCATCTGACCCAGAAATACTACCCTTATCTTCATCATGAAGATTTATTCGCAAATTTATATTATCATCTTCTTCTCTATTTATATCAAATAATCTTACAACTCCATTAACACTAGATTTTTTTAGTTTTAACATATTATTTTCATCATAGTTGATTTTATTATATTCACCCTTTTCTAGTTTATCATATACTTCCATTTTATAGCATATTTGCTCAGTTAAATTAATATTCTCCTTTAAAAGCACATTTGCTTTTTTTAAATTTGTAATAGTATTTTTTCTTCTCTTATTCTCAACTTTTCGTTTTTCATTTAATAGTTTATTCGTATTTGATAACCCTTTTACAAGATCTTCAATATCATCAGTTTCATTTATTTTATTATTTTTATTTATAGCTATTTCATCTATTTTATCCTTATATGGGTTCATAACATCTTGAATAAATAGATTTATTTCTCTAGGATCAGTTATTTTATCATTTATTCCATAACCACATAATAACCATTTTCTTAAATTCATTTTCTTTATCTTCTCTGCATTTTCCATTTCTTTCATGAACATCTCATCAATTATTGAGAATGCCGACTTTAATATTAGTATATTATTAATATATTTATCTTTCTCTGATTGTAATCTTCTAATCTCTGTTTCAATTTTTGTAATTGATTTATCATCTTTATCCTTTTCTTTTTTTACCTTCATAACTTCTATCAAATAATTCTTCTGATTTTTAACCTCTTTTATCGCATTTATTTTTCTTTTTCTTATATCTTCTATCTTTTTAATGATAAGAAATACATTAGTATTATAAATAATTGGATACATTATTCTTATATTTTTTGGAACGATAAATTGATTTGTTTCTTTTATTTCCTCTATTTTTTTCTTTATATCTTCTAATGTATTTTCTATCAATTTATCATCAGAATTAAATAGTAAAGTTTTTCCAGATAGAAATTCTATCTTTGTTTGCAATTTATCATATTGATGAGCTGATATTTTATGCGCTTCTGATGTAGCATCCAACTTTAAATAATTTACAATTGCCAATAAAAATGCTATAATTCCATTAACACCTGATATCAGATAAGCGCCCCAAAAGTATTCTTTTACAACAGATGCTAATACAGTTGCAGCTGTAGAGAGAAAAATTGAAGTCAACATAAGTTTATTCAGCTTATTTTCACAATAACATTTAGATTCCATATAAATAAGTTTTTGACCCCTTAGATATGTTGCAAGTATATCTAGAGCGCTTGAATATGTACTTTTTTGGTCAAAATAATTATTTAGAATTTCATTTTCTACTTCTTTGTAGCTAAATTTTTTGTAAGTTTTTTTAAATTTATTACATGATGGATTAGTCGATGATGTTTCATCATCATCTTGAATTGGTGAAACAATTTTATCAAGACTACTTGAATGATTTAATGTTATTTCATCATGGCTATCATTTACTGTTATATTTTCCATATATACTTTGAATATAACTAAATAATAATATAAACATAATTTAATATGTCTAAAACTCGTAGAAATGGACGTGGTTCTGCAACTCGTGGTTGGAAATCACAAAAACCTAGTTATCATCAAAGATCGGTTATGTTAAAACGTTGTGGTAGAAAGTGTTTTTTAGGTCCAGGTAAAAGCTACCCTATTTGCACAAAAAATACATGCAAAGTAAATCCTAAGGGGGTTTATTCTGCTTATATTCGTTCTAGACAATTTCATCGTAAAAATATCTCTCGACGTGCAAATAAAATTTTAGAAGACATGGGAGCTAAACAATAATAAATATAAATAAAATTGAATTATATTAGTATAAATCTAATATCAATATAATTAAATAATAATCAAAATGATTTTGCATACATCATATAATATTTGTGAAGATTGGGGTTGGTTTATTGATCTTGAAAATGAAACTTATAAAATACAATCATCTAATTTAATAAAATTAAAACGAAAAAATAAAAATGTACATTATAATAAATTTGAAGAGGATGAATATGATGAATATGATTATTATATAAAAAATAAAAGAGATATTGAAATATTACCAATAGAAGATGTACCGTTTTTTAAAAAAAATGAAGAATATACTCTTTATAAAATAGGTTCAACTACGTTTATAACAGTTTTGATAACTTGTTTTATATGGTTTGGTTTATAAATTATTAATATCTCTTGGACTACTGGTTGTATAAGGTGGATTATAAACTAAATAATTTTCAAAATTATTGATACCGCATGGGGTATTACCAAATAAATCTCCAGTTGGGTCAATATTGTATTTTAAAAATGGTGTAATATTTGGATCAATAATAACAGGATATGTATTTCCTGATAAGTCTTCAATTACAGGAACATTACTCAAATCAAGCTTAGTAATAAGATTAATATATAATTGTGTTTTGTTAATTGAATTAACGCATTGATAATTTTCTAATCGATTAGCATGTTTAAGACTTAAATAATTATTTTGTGAACCAATATTTTTATTGGGATAACAAATATTTGGGTTACAAAAGGTGTATTTTGTTTTTTTATTTATTATATAGTCGCTTGCAATTTGAGGTTCTTTAAATACACCAAAAGCGGGTTTAGCTGGATATTTGGCAAATGGTCTTGACATATATTAAATAAATATATTATTTAAATAAATTTAATGTAAATCCAATAAATTTTGATAATAAATTTATTAATAATAATAATTATATGAATAATAATTATATGGATAATAATTATATGGATGATAATTCTGTTATAAAATGGGAAGATACTGTTGAATTTACATTTCCAATTCAAGGAGGTAAAGTTATAAAAGTTTATGATGGTGACACAATTACGATTGCTTCAAAATTACCTTATGACACATCACCAATGTATAGATTATCAGTACGCTTAAATGGTATTGATACTCCTGAAATAAAAGGAAAAGGAATTTCCGAAGAGGAAAAAGAAGCAGCAAAACATGCACGTGATTATGTTGCGAATCTAATTTTAAATAAATTTGTAAAATTGGAAAATATTGAGAGTGAAAAATATGGTAGAATTTTAGCCGATGTTTATATGGATGATATTTATGTAAATGATTTATTGATTAAGGAGCGATACGCTATAAAATATGATGGTGGAACAAAGAAAAAACCAACATCATGGTTAAAATATAAATTAAGCGGTGAATTATAAATCATAAATAGTTATTAATGTAAGACAAAAGCTAAAATCTAAATTATTTAAATCAACTATTCTACCATATTCATCCAGTAATTGAATATTTATTGTTTGTAAATTAACTGGTCCAAAATATTCACGCGGTGTTGTAATAATACCTAAATTGTTTTGTTGTAAAACATTAAAAATATTTGCTTGTAATGAAATACGGGCTAATATATTTTTATTTAATATAGATGAATTAAAAGCACTTATAAAACTATTATTAACACTATTATTATAATCATCTACTACAAGATATAAATATTTTGGTCCAGTTAAATCAACAACACCCTCTGATACATAATTAATATTTCCAACATAAACTCCATTTCTGAAACCTAAAATCCAACCAAATTTTAATGGTAAGGGTGTATTACGGTCATCTAATCCAAATCTATCTGCTTGAAAATTTAATTCAATACTTGTTACTACTCCAGAACCATTTGGTCCAACCATTGTCTGTGCACTTCCTGTTTGAGTTCCTGTAAGATTTATGATAAATGAAACGAAACTAAAGGGTGCTGCTGATATTGTTAATTGTGTATTAATTATATCCATTATTGTCAATTGTGTATAATTACCATCTGGAATTGTTATTATTGTAGTTGTATCGTTAACTGTTATTGTAAAATAATTATTGTTATATTGTTTTGAAATGACATAATAAGTAGTTGGTAATTCTATGGAATTTAATGTCATTTGAACTACGTTTTCAATATTTAATGGTAAATTAAAATTAAAATTTGTCGATGAATTTGAATAATAATTTTCTCTAAATCGAGTATCAATATTTAAATTTTTTCTAATAGTTCTTTTTTTAAGTGGATTTATAACTCCGGGAAAAAATTCGCTAGGAAAAGACGATAGATATGGTTTTTCATCTCTAATCTGTACCATGTGTTCTGCTTGGTCTTCTAATTTTGAAGATTTTAATTCATAACCGCTGTTATAAAAATCTTCAATTTTTTCTTGAAATGATTTATTTTGTTGCTTATTTTCATTTAGAATAATATTTTTTGCTTTAGTTAAAAAATTAATTGTCAGCCCTTTAGTTTCTTTATTAATTTGGCTATTATTAACTATATTGTCTCTCAATTTTGTTTCTTTAATTTCTACCATATTTCTATCAAAATTAGAAGGCAATTCAAACATTTCAATTAGTTCATCCCTATTGTAATTTTCAATATTCAAATCAAAGTTCATATATTATATACAGTAAAAGTTATTTAAGATATTTGTTAAATAAATTATTAAATAAATAAATTGTTAAATAAATATATATATGTCATACGTAAAACCCTTATATTTTTCAAATAACTTATTAGATGGAACGTGACACCATGTACTATTTTAACCTCATTCATATCTAACACATTTACATTTAGTATAACAAATAATACTATGACAGTTCAAATAGTCGAATATGGTTATCTTAAATTATGATAAATTATAAAATTGATTAAAAAAACAATATTAAAAATATAAATATAAATAATTATAATGGAACTTTCGCGAGAACAACAAATATCATTTGATAAATATGTTAGAGGAGAAAACATATTTATTACTGGTCCTGGTGGTGCAGGAAAATCAGCATTAATAAGACAAATATATAAACATGCGAATACGAGATGGAAAGATATTCATGTCACTGCATTAACAGGTTGTGCATCAATTCTTTTGAATTGTAAAGCAAAAACAATACATTCGTGGGCAGGAATTGGATTAGGACAAGGTACAACAGAGAATTATATTTTAAAAATAAAAAAGAATAAATTTTTAAAAGCAATATGGAAGGAAACAGAAATTTTGGTGGTAGATGAAGTAAGTATGCTTTCATTAAAGTTATTTGATATGTTAAATGCTATTGGTAAAGGAGTAAGAGGAAATCAAAAGCCATTCGGAGGAATACAGTTAATATTTTCGGGTGATTTTTATCAATTACCTCCAGTTGGTGATAAAGACGACCTAGATACGCAAAGATTTTGTTTTGAAAGCGATGATTGGAATTCAGTATTTCATCGTGATAATCAGATAGAGCTTAAAAAAATATTTAGACAAACAGATGAAATATACTCGACAATTCTAAATCAAATTCGAGAGGGAAGAATTAAGCGAAAATCGAATGATTTACTCCTTCAATATGTAGGGCGAGAATTGGCGCCGAATTTGGTGGCGGAACCTACAAAATTGTTCCCTACAAAGAACAAGGTAGAACAAATCAACATTATGCGAATGTCGTCACTACATGGCGACGAAAAATATTTTAAAATTAAGTATATAAAAGATTTGGAAATGACGAAAAGTGCAAAAGAAGTTAGACGTCAATTTTCAGAACAAGATATACAAATTGAATTGGATTTCTTAGCTGGAAATCTTATGTGTGAAAAAGAAATGAAATTAAAAATAGGAGCTCAAGTTATGTGTATTATTAATATCAAGTCTGAAACAGGTGATATTTTAATTTGTAATGGAAGTCAAGGTATTATAATATCTTATTGTGAACTAACATGTTATCCAAAAGTTAAATATAATAATGGCATTGAAATGACAATGACACCACATGTTTGGGAAAGTGATAAAATTCCTGGAATCGGAGTTACACAAGTTCCACTTATTTTATCATGGGCTTTGACAATTCATAAATCGCAAGGTGCTACATTAGATGCTGCGGAGATTGATGTTGGAAGTGGTATTTTCGAATGTGGTCAAACTTATGTTGCATTATCTCGTGTCAAAAGTTTGGATGGACTATATTTAACATCTTTTGATGCAAAACGTATCAGAATAAATAAAAAAGTTAAAGAATATTATGAATCGTTAAGTTTATATCATCAATCAAAAGAAACTAGTCAGGAAGTTTATATACCACTTGTTATTGCTGAGGAAATACAAGTTGCTGTTCCTGTACCAAGTGGTTCAAGTGATATAAATCCTTTTGTTGATTATCAATATGTAGAAGCTCATGCTGTTCTATCAGAAGAAAAATATAATGAATCATCTCAACCACATTCAAATGTAAAAATAATAAATTTAAAATAGTTTTGTTACTCTTTGATAATAATTATCTTTAAAATTTCTACTGCAGATTTATCTGTTCTTATTTTACTTAATAAATTAAATATTTTTTCATGTGTTATTTCATCTAATTCACATACTTGCAAATGTTGTAAGCAATAACTATGGATAATTGGTTCAATAATATCATATATTTCGTTTACATCTTTGTCAATTTTAATTAACCGATGTAAATCAAATATAAATTTTGTAAAAATCTCTTTTCTTCTATTCACTTCACTATTATATTCTTGGATTACTTGCTCTTCATATTTTATACTAATTTCTTGCTGATTTTTTACTTCCTGAAAACTTAAATATATTGCTTCATCAATTTGTTTTTGAAAATCACTTCGTGTGTCTTGTAATAATTGTTCTCTCTTAACTTCATCAGGATGTCTAATATTATCTTCCGTATCATCAAATGAATTATCCATTGTTATGTATAGTTTTCAATTATTGAAAGTTTTTAAGTCAATTTTTATATTTATTTACAATACTTAAAGAAAACTATCATCTACGATAATTTAACTTTAAGGTTTAAAAATAAAATTGAAATTTAAAAATAAAATAAAATAAAAAGCATATTAGTCTCAGCTTATAACCAAAAATGGAAATCTCTAATGCAACACCTGATATTATCAACAATCAATCAGGAAGAGATGATAATATATGTAATAATATATCTAGTATCATTACTGATAATAGAGAAATTTATAATAGAGAAATTTATAATAGAGAAATTTATAATAGAAATTATTCATCTAAGAATACCGAACAATGTGTGGAGATTATCGGAACTGATGAGCCAAGGAATGATGATTTTAATAACACAAATGTAAATATTTTTAGATATAAATTTACAGATGAATTTACAAATGAATTATTTAAATTTTCAAAGATCCATCAGTATGATGAGAGAAAGACTTTTAAGGAAGCATGGAATGTATGGATTGACGATAATGATAATTTAGTCAATTATGAATATAGACGATTAAAGGAGTTAGGATATAATGGCAATATATTTGATAAAATGTTTAAAAGTGCAAGATATTATTTTAGAAAAAAAAGCACTGAAAAAAAAGAACCAGCAAAAAGACGCATATATGTCGGCACACGAAAGGATTTACTTGAAGCAATGGATGAACATATTAAGTCTAATATTAACTCTGGTAATTTTAAGCCTTCTGATGGATTTGATGAGTTTTGCAAGCAAAATATAAACATCTTAAAGGAAGAGATTACTATATTATGTCATGCTGGTCTAACAGATTCAAATGAAATTAAGGCAAAAATCAAGAAAACGTATAAAAATAGATATTTCTTAGCTATTAAGTAAGTAAATTAATCATACTAGAAATAATAAAAACTTTTTTTAATAAAATTGATTTCTTTAAATTAGAATTTACATATATTACAAAATAATTTAAAGAACAGTGTCTATTATTAAATATGGGTTGTGATTATTACATCCAAACTGATCTTGTTATTGAATATCTAGATAAAATGGGTAGATTATCTTTAATTTATACAAATCGGTCTATTAAAAAAGGATATTTATTTAAATTTCTTGATGATGATACAGAAACTTCTTATAAAAAAGATAAGGCAGAAATACAGATAATTATTAAAAATAATACATATAATAAAATATTATTCGATAATTCTACTTGGATTAAAGAAACATATAGAAAAAATTATAAACACGACATAAAGAGACAATTTAGAGAAATTGATAACATTCAAAAAATTTATAAAAAAACTACCGCGTGGGAAAGGAATTAAAGAAATATTAAAATATTACATAAATGAAATCGAATATTAATATTTTAAACATAAATAAATATTTTAAAGAAGATAATCAAGAAAAACCATGCAAAAATTATCGCAATAAAATAATTTCCGCACGGAATTCCTTTTTTATTGTAAATGAAGCTACTATTTGCCATAAAATAACAAAAATTCCTTATTATTATAATTATTTTTCTATTTTAGAGGATTATGAGAAATTAAATATATCTCAATTAGATGATAATACAATAGAAAAATTAAGAGATATGAATGATAATCAATATTATTTATTTAAATATGATGATAAAAATTCAGTGGATTTTATAGATTTTATTTATAATTCTACAAGTATTAAAAAACTTATTTTTGACACTATTAATTCATTTCAACATATTTTACAATCTCTCTCTGTTTTAAACGAAAATAACATATGTTATTTCGATATAAGTCCTAAAAAAATACTCTTTCTTGATAATTATAGAGAGAAACCTATATTAAGCAATTTTAGGTTCAGTTTACAACTTAATAGATTAGATTATACGTATATTTCAAATATTTTATCTAAAGTTCAAAATTTTACTTATTTATCCCCTGAAATTCATGTTCTTTTTTATTTTGTAAATGAAAATATTCAAACCATTTCTTATTCATTTATCGAAGAATTTTCTGAAAATTTTGTTGAAAACTTAAATATTTTGAGATTATTTTCAAAAGATTATAAGATATCATACAAACAACAATGCATTCATTCACTGAAAAAATACATAAATATACCCAAAGAACAAATTTTAAATGATATATTAGAGAGAAAAAATAAATGGGATGTGTATGGTATTAGCATTTTATTTTTACAGATTTTTGGGTGTATTTTTCGTGTTTTCTCTCTAAAAGATACTTTTATAAGTAAAATTGTTATAGAACTTTCGAAGAACTTACATCCAGATTCAGATAAAAGAATGTCCTTGGAAGAAACACTTGTCATATTTAATAAGCATTTGAATGAGCAAAATGATTGGAAATTTATAAATAATCTAGATAATAATAGATTACCTCAATTATTTGATGAATTTGAAAAATAAGGTATCTTCGATTTAACGTCTGCGACGTCTAAGAGTTTTTCTTCTTTTTCCACCAGCCATTGAACTTCTTCCTCTGCTTCTTTTGGCTGTTCTACTACGTTTAGATTTCTTGACACCAGATGCAGAAACAGAATGCCCCATTTCAGACTTACGCTTACTACCATCAACTAAGGCTTGCTTAAATTCATAGTTAGGGTCTTTGGCTTTACCTTCCTCATAAATTTTCTTTACAAACATATTCCACGCGCTTGGCATTTTATATATTAATTCAATATTATAATATTTCTAAATATCATAACCAATTTCAAATTCTTGAGAGAAGCTATGTATAAAATTAAATACAAAAAAGCGAACTTATATTTCTTTAAATTCTTTTTTAAAATAAAATTGAAAACAATTTAAAGAATTTATAATAATAAATTAAATACATATAACAAGCAAAAATGGTCAAGAACAGTACTGGAGGTAATAAAGCTAAGGGATTTGCTCGTAAAAATCTTGTTAAAAGAGATAATGCATTACGACTTGCTAATGAAGAAGGCGAAATTTATGCCCAATCTGTTAAAGTAATGGGTGGTAATATTGCAAGTGGTATTGATATTGAAGGTCAACCACTTAGAGTTCATATTCGTGGAAAATTTAGAGGAAGAGGTAAACGTGATAATTTTATAGCACCTGGAACTTGGTTGCTTGTTGGTCTCCATGAGTGGGGACCTGATAAAACTAAATCCGGAGATATTAAAGATTGTGATGTATTAGAAGTATATAATGATACTGATAAAAATCGATTAAAAAATTCTGTTACTTCTGTAAATTGGTCTAAGTTTATTGCTAATGATACTAAAACAATTGGTGCTGGAGATGATGATGGGGATGACCGTGAAATTCAATTTGCAGATGAAGTAACTCAAGAATATCAAGAGCTTATAGCAGCACAAGCATCAACTGGTACATCAAATACAATCATCATTGATGATGGTGAAGCAATTGATGTTGATGATATTTAAACCAGTGAAGATTTTTAAAAAATTTATATTATAAAATTATTTTATAAATTTTTTATTTGCGTCTATTTATCACAATATATACACAAACAACTTACAACAACCATTATAATAAAAAGATTTGGGGTTTTTTTTGGACCATTTGATTTTGGTGGAATATATCCACCGAATGAAGTATAATTTCTTGTAATAAACATATTATGATTTCTGTTTTTTACAGTTGTCATAATATATTTTTTTTTATTATTTACAAATTTCTCTCTATTCAGCTTAGAATTTTGTAATACTGAACGGATAAAATAATGTACTCTGTTCGATGACATGACTATGAATACTAAGTATGTATTTTATAGATATGATTAAAAATATTCAATTTTTTATGAAACTCACTATTTACAATTTGCAACCTCCTGTATTTAATATATAAAGGGCTCCTCCATATTTTTAATTTTTAAAAGGAACAAATAAACTATAATTATTATACAATTGCTGTTAGGAGGTAATTATACTTATTTAGTTATCTTTAAATTCTTTATTCAAATTACTTATTAAAATATATATTTAATTTATTTAAATAGATTATATAAATATATATACATTTAAACAATACAACCGTTTATTAAAAATGAGTAATATATTTAAGTCTAAGTCTAAGTCTAATTCTAATTCTAGATTTGCTGGTTTAACTAAAGATATACATGCAAATAATGATAATAGAAATGATAATAGAAATGATAATAGAAATGATAATAGAAATGATAATAGAAATGATAATATAAATGGAAAGGAATATATAAATGAAAATCAAACTAAAAATTTTGATATCAAACGAGATGATGCCATTAAAGTTGATAAACAAACTGATAATTTTAATTCTTTTAAATACGAAACACCCGATAATAAATTTAATTCATTCAAAAATAATGGAAATAGTGGATTTAGAGATAGAGAAACACAATATTATAGACAACAGCGTGAATTTGAAGAAAGAGAAAAGGATAGATTAAAACAAGAATCGCTTAAAATTGAAAATTTTCCAGTTTTAATTATTCAAAGTAAAAAGAACGCGGAACAATCCTCCATGAATTTTATTGAAACAATTAAAAAAGAGGAAGAAAATATTACTGATTTAAAAGATGTAGACACCGATTTGGCAAATTTAAAAGAAGGATGGGTATTATTTAAACGCGACCCAATTACAAATAAAACAATTATTAAAAAGCATCCTGAAAAGGAATATATGGCAAGTCAGAATTCAGATAAATCAGAACAAGAAAATATTAATGAAACTATGAATAAAATAATTAAAACCTTAGCTGAATTACATGAGAGAAGAACGAATGAATTTATCGAGCTGAATGGTTATGATACATGGGAAAAAATGTTTAAATTTCCTGGATGGCGAGAACGAGAAGCAGAATTAGAGAATACGAGTGATAGTGAAGATGATTATTATGAAAATGAAGAAGAAAATACATTTTAATTAGTTTAAAATTATAAGCTATTATATGAGTTAATTATAATACATTATGGATTTAGAATATAATAATTTAGATGATGATTGGATTAATAAATTTGAGGAAACCGATAAGTTATATAAAGACTTTTACAAGGAGGATTTATATTACACTAATTTGCAAGTAATTTATATTAATAGAGAGAATGAAATAGAAAAATTAAAACAAGAATCATTTTTAATGTCAAAACCAAATTATATTTCAAACGATGAAGTTATTGAAATACTTAAAAACCATTCAATTGACAATGATAAAAGATATACATTACTATCAATTCTAAAGTATAACATAAGCTTAGAACCAGAAGAAATAAAGTCTTATTTAAAGAATAGAGAGAATAATGAATATTTATCAATAATTAAAAATATAGATACTATAATATTTGAAAAAAGCATAAATATGTTTCATGATTTAAATGATTTAATACTTATTTTTTACGAAAAGTCTTTAGAACTTAAAAAACCTGACGCAAACAATACAACTAAGAAGATATATCTACGGTATTTAAGTAGTAATAAAAAAACTATTAAAAAACGGTATAAAGATTAAACTATAATATATACTATCATCAAAATGACAGCACTCGTAAACGTTCTCGATAATTATACTCCTATTCGCTTTGGAGAAAATGGTCATGTAGAATATGGATGGTCAAATAGTATTCAAGAAAAAATTGTTCAATTCAGTTTTCAAGTTACCAGAACATGTCAGGATGGTGTTAAAAAATTAGCTTATATTCTAAATGATTTGCTTGTAAATCTTAAGTATAAGTTAGAAAATGGTACTTTACCTGAAAGGGAAGTGGCGAGAGGTTACATTTCTATTCTTTACAGAATGATTGGTCACACTCGTGATATTGTGGATGGAAAGGGAGAATACACGTTGGCTTATATGATGATTTCTGTTTGGCATAAGTATTTCTCTGAACTTGCTAAGTTTGCGTTGAAGTGTTTTGTCGATCTTGGTGACAAGACCGTACATCAATATGGATCTTGGAAGGATCTTAAGTATTTTTGCGAATATTGCAAGACACAAAGTGAAAATTATAATCTTGAGTTGGTCCAATACGCAATTTCACTTATTAATGAGCAAATCAAGAAGGATTATGATAACTTTTTATTAAATAGTAATGATATCTCATTAGCTGCTAAATGGGCTCCCCGTGAAAAGTCATCTTTCGGTTGGATCTATGAAGGTCTTGCTACAAATTATTTCAGACAATTCCTAGAAACTGCTAAAAATGATGTACAAATGAGAAAGGCGATATTGAAGTGCAAAACTGAATATCGTAAGATATTATCGGCTCTTAATCGCCATCTAGACACCCTTCAAGTTAAGCAGTGCGAAAAAACTTGGAGTTGTATCGACTTTAATAAAGTGACTTCTATTTCCTTGTCAAAGCAAAATAAGGCCTTTTTAAATGTTAAAAAGAATGGTGAAGTTAGGTGTTCTGACAGCAATGATAGAATTATGTGCGCTGCTAACTTCAAAAATCATATCCAACGTGCGGTCAATGGTGAAGTTGAAATGAAGGGTAAGCGTGTTGGTATGGCTGACTTTACTAAGCAGGCACTTGAACTACGTGGAGGAGTTAGCCAGTGTGAAAAAGATTTGCTTAACTCTCAATGGCGCGATAATGCTACCCAAACTGGTGCGCTTGGTAAGATGATTGCGATGGTTGATGTTTCTGGCTCTATGAGTGGAGACCCACTGGCCGTCGCAATTGCTCTTGGTATTCGTATTGCTGAAAAGTGTGTTATTGGCAATCGTATCATGACTTTTAGTGCTAATCCAACTTGGGTAAATCTTGAAGCTCATCCTGATTTTATTTCCAAGGTCGCAATTGTTCGACACGCAGAGTGGGGTATGAATACAAATTTCCATGCAGCTTTAGATATGATTCTTGACGCAATTGTGAAGAATAATATGAATCCTGAGGATGTTCAAGACATGGTTCTTGTAATCTTGTCTGATATGCAAATGGATGTTGGAGATTCATGCAATAAGGATACATTATACAATACCATGGAAAAGAAGTATTCTGACGCAGGTATTAGAGTTCACGGTGCTCCTTATAAGCCACCTCATATTCTTTTCTGGAATTTAAGAAGTAGTTCTGGTTTTCCATCACTAGCTAACCAAAAGAATGTTTCTATGTTGTCTGGTTTTAGTCCTGCTCTTCTCAACTTGTTCTGTGATAAAGGTATGGAATCAATCCAAAGCTGCACTCCATGGGCAGTTATCAATAAGAGTTTAGAAAATGAAAGATATAAAATTATGGGCAATTTCTTTGATACTCATGTTATTGTATAAATTTAAAAATTAAAAATTAAAAATTAAAAATTAAAAATTAAAAATTATTATAAAATATATTTTATAACTATAAAATATGTTTTTTGAACCTTCAAATATATTAAAAGGAGATAGAAATATTTTAGATTGTGAAAGTATTCGTGATGGATATAAAATTCCAAATGTTGTTCATCAAACATTTTGCAGTAAAATTTTACCATTAGATATAGCAAAAGTAATTAAAGAAAATGAACGAATTTGTAATAATTGTAAATTTATATTTTATGATGATAATCAATGCGAATTATTGATTAAAAATAATTTTAATAATGAAATTTATAATACTTATATGAAAATTAACCCATCTTATGGAGCTATGCGAGCAGACTTTTTTAGATACTGTGTTTTATATTTATATGGAGGTATTTACCTTGATATTAAATCTAAATTTAGTTACCCAATATTTAAAATTATAAATAAGGATGACGTTTGTATTTTAGACATCCCAAGAAGAAACTTAGAAACATGGAGAAAAAATTATCCAACTTATGAACAATGGCTATTAATTTTTGCACCTCGTCATCCATATCTTCTAGCAGTTATTAATCAAATATATAGATATGTTAATGACAATTATATTCCGGAAATAATGAATGGTATTTCATTATCAACTAAGGGTAAAATATTAAATATTACAGGTCCAGATTCTTTTACAAAAGCTATAAATAATTTTATAAAAAATAATAAAAAACTACATAGAAATATTGATTATACTTATTTTTCCGATTTAAATTGTCATATAAATTATAAAAAAATGTATAAAATTAACAATAAAAAACATTATAGTGAACTAAATGAACCTTTATTTATTTAAAAAAACATAATGGAGAAATTCTAATTCTTGCTCCATTTTTAAAAAAGGCAGAAAAATGAAAAAAGCGATGTTCACAATCTTCTTTATCCTGAGATAAATTAATTTTACCTGTATATTGAATATTTTTTTTTATTAAAACATTTGGTATATAGTCTAAACGAAATCTACCATCATAAATACAATTTATAAATTTGATTGTTTTATATATGGCAAAACCATTAAATGCTGAAATACACTTTATTAATTTATTTTTTGGTGTATTTTTTATTATTTTAGTTATATATCTTATTCCAATTCCATTATCACTAAAATGGTGACAACTTACAACATATGGACCCTTAGACAAAGCCCACGAATCATAATATCCATCGGGATGATTAAAAGATAAAGAATCCCAAGTATCTTGTTTTAAATAATATGGTATTAAATCTATATTCATATCCTTTGCACATCTATTATCACAATCCATCATAATAAAATATTCATAATCAGCAAATTGTTCTTTAATTATATTTAAACAAATATTTCTTCCTAAAGCAATTCTATGAGTTCTATATGGAAGCATTTTATTTTCATTTTCATATAATATTAATTTTGGATTTTTCTCTTGATATTTTTTTATTTTATCTAATGTATCATCATTTGAATTGTCATAATATATTATTATTCTATAATCTCTAAATATTTTTCCTATTAATTCCATATTTAAAAATATTTTATTTAAATATGGTCCGCAATTTCTAACTGTTCCACAAATACAACAACTCATTTAAATTATATTATTAATAAAAATATATTATATTAAAATATTATAATATTTTATAATGGAATTTAATGAAAATAACTACAAGATAGGAATTTTTATGTGGTATAACGAACAAATTATACCATACGCTGAGAATAATTATAAAATTAATAAAATATATTGTGAAAAATATGGATATAATTTAATAAAATCCAATTTAAGATTATGCAACGAAAGAAAACCTCACTGGGAAAGAATTCCACTTTTATTAAAATATTTTAATGATTTTGATTATTTAATTTGGATTGATGCGGATGCTCATTTTTATATTGATAGTCCACCTATAACAAATGTTATAAATACTTATCCAGAAAAATTATTTATATTTAGTGGTGATACTGATACTTATCACACTAATAATAATTGGGTAATAAATTCAGGATTTTTTATTGTAAAAAAATGTGATAAAAGTAGAGATATTCTAAATATATGGTTAAATAATAATGAATTATATAAATCACAAGAGTTGTCAAACCCTATTTTCGGTAGTAATAACTGGAATGATCAAGCTGTTTTAAGATTGATGTATAGTAAAAATATTGAAAATATTACTGACAATAGTATTATTATTACATATGGAATTTTACAACATTTTAATGAAGATTATAAATTGACTGAAAAGGTTTTTGGATTAATAAATAGACCATTTATATTTCATTCTACAAATGGAGAAAATATGATTTTTAAGAATCGTGTTAATAATACAATTAAATATGTAGAAAAATATACTTCATATAAATATGGAAAATTTATAAACTCAAATATTCAAATTTCTAAATTTGTAATTAATGATATTGTATTAGAAGCTGATAATCAACATAAAAAAATGTTAGTATTTGGATTAGGTCATGATTCTGAATTATGGTATAATCTTACAAATAAGAATACATATTTTGTTGAAGATAATAAATATTATATTGATTTAAATAAAAATATAAATAAAAATAATATAATTTTTTATGAATACAAGGATATAAATGTAGAAAAGAGCTTTAAACTATCACATCATCAAATACAAAATTTTAAAATTCCAGAAAAATTATTAGAGTTGGGACCTTTTGATATTATTTTAATTGATGGACCAAATGGGTCTCATTCTAAAAGTCCTGGTAGATTATTACCTATTTTTTGGAGTAAAGAATATTTATCTCATAATAAAACAATCATATATATCGACGATGCTACACGTAATTTAGAGAGAAAATGTATTAATACTTACTTTATTCATAATACTAAACAAATTTTCAATGATAGACTTGGAACAATAAAAATTAATATTTAGTTATACATATGAGTAAAGATTATTCTGTATTACATTTTAAAAAAACATCAAGTGTTAGCGACAGAATTGAAAAAACTAAACTAATTATATCTAATTTACAACCTACAAGTATTTTAGATATAGGAGGTAATGATTATAAAGATTTTTGTTTTTTAAATAAGATAAGTTATACTTGTATTGATTTGGAGAGACCACAAAAAACAGGTCAAGGTGGTTATAATAAAGATAAAGATGGCTTAACTTATAATGGTAGAGATTTACCATTTAATACTAATCAATTTGATTTAGTTATTGTTAATTTTGTTTTACACCATGCAAGTAATAATGCCCTTTTTTTACTGGAACAAATTAGAAATATAAGTAGTAAATATGTTTTAATTGGTGAAGATTTAGCTGAATTAAATTATGATTTAAAATGGCATTATAGAAATTATATTCATCAACCAGGAGGAATTTTTAGAAGTGATGAAGAATGGCAAATATTATTTAAATTGTATAATTTAAATTTAGAACAGCAATATATAATTCATAGAACAGATGATATTGATAATAAGCATATTTACCGTTGTTTATATATTTTAGAAAAAAAATAAATATATTTTTAACATATATATATTATATATCTAAAAATATTTAATTAAATAATACGTCAGGAGTTATCATTATTCTTGCACCTGAATTCTGACTTGATTGTATATGAAAAGCTCTATGTTCACAATCTTCATAACGACCATCTACCGTATAATATTTTTTAAATACTAATTGTGATTTTGTTATATTTTTATGAGCATTTAGATTTGATTCTGGAATTAAATCTAATCTAATTCTACCATCATAATAGGTTTGTAAAAATTTTGAAGTGCGATATATAGAAAAACCATTAAAAGATGATATACATTTAATCAACTTATCGTGTTTTTTTGCTTCATGCAATAAATTATCAATATAATTTTGTATTATCTTATAATAATTATTATTATTATTGAAATGATTATAACTAAAACAGAAAGGATAAATTGATAATCCCCAAATATCATAATATTTTGGGGATGTATTAAATGATAATCCATCCCAAGTATTCAGATATAAATATTTTTTTAATACATCTATTTCTACTTCTTTACAATTAACATCATCACAATCCATCATGATGAAGTATGGATATATTTCTTTATTCTCTCTAACATAATTTAAACAGAAGTTTCTAGCAATTGCAATATTATGAGTTCTGAAATGAGATATATTGTTTTTATTAATGTAAAATAACATTTTTGAATTTTTTTGTTGATATTTTTTTAATATATCAAGTGTGTTATCATTAGATTTATCATAATATATAATTATTTTATAATCATCAAAGAGAGAACCAATTTTTTCCATGTTAGCTAAAACCTTAGATAAGTAAGGTCCACAATTTTTTACTGGTCCACAAATACAGCAATTCATTATTAATATACATTTTTATTTAAAATTGATTAAATTATAAATAATTAATTAAATTTAAAAACGATGTTTACTATTGTAACTGGAAGATATAATAATGAAACGTGGGAAGCATCACAACAATATAGAATAAAAAAAAATATGCAATGTATTTATGCGCCGCCATGTAGATTATCACCCACAATTGATTTGAAATCGCCAGTATTTGTTATTGAAATGAATAATGAAATAAATGAGATTATGGGTATAGGTTTAATTAAAAATAAATTAATAACTGATAAAGTATATAAAGTTCAAAAAGACAC
>Ga0247839_1003201_pt1 | contig 23009 bp, 23 predicted proteins | sample LaCruzMarch2015__6_FD_192405 | JGI IMG/M metagenome (GOLD analysis project Ga0247839, IMG submission 192405) | Freshwater microbial communities from meromictic Lake La Cruz, Castile-La Mancha, Spain - LaCruzMarch2015_16m | ecosystem: Environmental > Aquatic > Freshwater > Lake | place: Spain... | reverse complement strand
GTCCAACCACGGTTATGTATCTAGCTGGTATGTTTTTGCAGTCATTGACAGCATAATACCTACTGAACAAACCTACTGTGTTTCCAGCGTTATAGCAAAGCACTCCATTCTCTGTGGTAGTACCCAGGTATATCTGCATATCGCGGCTTCTTTCCGTCAAATACGTTGAACATGAGTCCATCTGACCTGGGATATAGGCAATGTTGATTGAATCATAGATTTGTTCCAAGTCAATCTGAAATGTTATACCAACACTGAGTGCAGAAATCAAACCATTGCATTGTTCATATCTCCACAGCCCACCCACAACGAACTGACTGTCACGCTCAGACCCAGCCAAAACAGAATATCCACAGTAACTCTGGCCATTCACCCCACATGATTTGAGTGCATTCTGAGATACTCCATCGTGTGGAGCACAACTGGATGTGTAATAATCCTCATCACACTGAAACTGACATGCCTCATAATAGCTTGCATGTTGTGGCTTGTTTGTGCATACAGAACATTGTGTGTCATGAGTGACAGTGCAAACTCCTGACTGATTGGTTCCAGTTGCACAGGAGCTACAAGGACCGCAGGTGTCTACAGTTAACTGGGAGGTCGCATTTGAAAAGGTTGATGCTGGGCATGGCACCACCGCAGACACCCCAGAGGGACAGAAGCCACCTGCTGCACAGGCAATAGGGACTGAAGCGCCTTCAGCACACATGCTTCCTTCTGGACATATGATTGGCTGCGTGGAACCTACAGCACAGTAATATCCAGGGGTACACACGGTCTGTGACATGGGGGTGCTGCAGAAATGCCCTGATGCACACTGAACCTCAGATGTGGATCCCAGTGGACAGTAGGCACCAATGCTGCATGTGGTTTGTGTCAATGAATCTGGACAGAAGCTGCCAGTGGGACACGTGAACGCAGAAGACGCACCAGCTGGGCACACATTTCCAACACCACATGGAGTTGGAATAGCAGAACCCAATTGACAGAATGAACCTTCAGGGCATGTAGTGCAATTGCCCACGCCAGAGGCATCCTTGAAGGTACCTGCAGCGCATGGAATGCATGGACCGCCATCAGGACCCGTGAAGCCTGCGTTACACGTGCAATCATGCCACCAACTGGACAGCAACAGAGAAGATGAGTTCAGCGGACACGAATTGCGTACTCCAGTCCAACACCATGAGTTGACAGGGCATGCAGCACAGGCCGCATTTTCCACCCCCTCATATCCCCGATCACAATAACAGGCGGTTGAATTTGTGCTTTGTGCAGGTGAGACAGCGTGAGGTGTGCAAGCAGTGATGGAATTTCCACCAACACAGAAGGAATTGGCATCACATTGGACACAGGGACCCCCATTGGGTCCATTGAAGCCTGGATAGCACGTGCATGCAGAGAGGGCACTGGATCCACTTGGTGAGAACGAATTGACTGGGCACATGTTCAAGACGCCACTGGCACAGTAGCCATTCACAGGACAGAGTTGGCACAGGCCTTCTGCCAACTCATAGCCAGGCTTGCAAAAGCAATCAGAAACAGAAGAAGCCCCTATGCTGGATGTGAAGTTGACAGGACAAGAAACAGAGAGATTGCTGTTGCCTCCAGCACAGAAAAAACCTGCTGTACAGACAGGACATGGGCTTGTACCACCCACTGATCCATTGCCAAAATAGCCTGACATGCATAGGCATTGATTCTGATGGGTTGAGAGAATGTCAGATTGGCTATTCGTGGGGCATTGATTGTTGATGCCTGCAGAACACCAGCTGTTTGCTGGACATGAAGTGCAGGCCAGGCCATGGTACCCAGGATCACAGACAAATGGACAGCTTGTTGTGTTGGTGCCTACACCCGTGTATGAGGCGTTATTTGGTAGATTGGTGCATGTGGAGCAGACAGTGTCCAATGTGGCAATGCACTGCCCTGATACATATTGGCCGTTGGCACAGGTTGTGCAAGGGGTAGGGGCTGTGACCCCTGGAAGACAGAATTTACCAGCAGGGCAGGGGAGAACAGACGTGACATTGCTGCAATAGCTGCCTGCAGGACAGGTGATACAGACAGTGTTGACAGTGGCTGTACATGATGTGCTTCTATAGCTGCCAATTGAACAGACAGCACATGCAGAACATACTGAGTCTGCAACGGATGTACAGGAACTTGATTTGTATGTGCTTCCAATCACACAAGTTGAGCAAGTAACACATACATTATCAGATCCTGTAGAACAGATTGTACTTGCAAATTTACCTACAGTACAGTTGACACAACCCATTGGCATCAACACATTAGTGGTATCCCCCCTGAAAGCGTAAATGGCTTGCACTTCCAACGATGAAATAGACTTATTGTATACTCTGATCTCATCCACATATCCCTGAAATAAATTACGTGACTCCCAAGATCGTCCAATGTAACCTGAACCAGGTGGATAATACACACCATTAAAAGTTGTCATTGGACCAAATCTAGTGTTATATACTCCATTCAAATAAACATTTACATAACGTAGAGTATCCAAAGTCATACACATATGGCTCCAAGTACTGTCAGGCCATGCATTTACAACACCAGATCCACCTGGAGAGCCATTATTTGCATACTGAAAATAACCCATTGAGGTTGTCCCAGCTCTTGTCAACATCCATTGATTCACGTGATAAGCACTTGCAATATCAAAGATACTGCAAGAGGTTGGGTTGCCTGTTAGATAAATCCACAAACAGACAGAAAATGTTGATGACAATGTAATTCCAGGCATTGTCATGTACTGTCGGTTGGTATTTACATCTGCAACCCCCCCTGGCTGTGAAATATTTGCCACATTCTGTGTTCCACCATACCATCCAGTCATGGGATTTGAAGGTGAACCAGCAGACCAGGTTACATTTCCAATGTTGGTTAAATCCCCTGTAACATGTGAGATATCTGAGAGTATATTGGATGGGTTGAACGAGTAATAAGCTAACAGACTTGCACCTAGATTATAATAGCCTGAATTGATAGTGCAATTCATTGCCCCAGGTAAAGACCATGAGTTGGCTGGACATGGAATACATGCTGTATTAGATGAGATTGTACAGGCAGCTGCAAAATAAGTCCCAGCAGGACACACAGTGCAGGCAGAGCAGACAGTGTTGGAAGAGGAGTTACAAAAAGATGAGCTATAAGTGCTCCCTGCCACACAGGCTGAGCATGTGCTACAGACAGCATCAGAGTAAGTGCTGCAAGGGGTACTTGGGTAGGTTCCAGCAGTGCAGATGACACACACAGAACATACAACATCATATGTAGCTGAGCAGTCAGCTGACTGATAAGAACCTGCAGAGCAGCTAGAACAAGGCAGTCCCAACACAGAACTGGTAGTATCACCTCTAAAATTGTAGACAGCTTGAACTTCGACCAAAGTCAGTGACTTGTTAAAGATTCTGATCTCATCAATATAACCCCTGAATAATTCAATGCCACTGTTATGAGATCTTCCTATGTATCCATTGCCAGCTGCATAAACATAGCCAGCATATGCAGAATATATAAAAGTTGATGGATTCATAACCCCATTTACATATGGGGTGAATTTAGAGCCACTCATAACAATACACATGTGGTTCCATGCATCTGAAATCCAGCCAGCAAATCCATTTGTTTGACCAGTGGATTCTTTTAGATATGTACAGGCATCAGTGGTCTGTGCTTTTCGCATAAGCATTATATTATGTCCTGTGATACTATTGCCAATATCATACACAGCCCCCCAAAATGGATTCCCCTGAGGAAAGTACCAAGCACAAATCGAAAACACAGGTGGAATTGTAATAGATGGCATGGCCAGATACTGCATCTGACTATTTCCATCAGAAAGGCCACCTGGCTGTGACAAATAGGCAACATGTTGACTCCCAGAAGACCAACTTGTCAAGAGGGCGCTTGATGAGTCAACTTCATGCACAACACTTCCAATATTTGTCAAACCCCCAGTAATTCCAGTGCCATCTGCAAGTATATCTGACGGGTTGAATGAATAATAGGCAATCATGCGGGATCCAACATCATAATACCCTGTGTTGGCAGTGCATGCTGCCCCAGACACAGACCAAAAATTGGCAGGGCACGCAGTGCAGACTGTGTTGGATGTTGTTGTACATGCAGCGCTTGTAAAGTAACCAGCAGGACACATAGTGCATACAGAGCAGACCCTGTTAGACGCGCTGGTGCAAGCGACAGACTGGTAGGACGTGCCAGCCACACAGGACGTGCAAGCACTGCACCCAGTGTTTGCAGTGGGTGTGCAAGCAGTACTAGCATAGCTGCCAGCAGAACAGGTAGTACAGGTAGTGCATACAGTATTGGCAGAGGTGGTACAAGCAGATGACTGGTAGGTGCTGCCAGCTGTACAGGCTGTGCAGGATGTACAGACTGCATCGACCAAGGTAGTGCAGGCACCTGACTGATATGTGGCGCCAGCCACACATGCAGAGCAAGCAGAGCAGACCCTGTTGGACGCGCTGGTGCAAGAGACAGATTCATAGGATGTGCCAGCCACACATGATGTGCAAGCACTGCATGCAGCATTTACAGTGGGTGTGCAAACAGTACTAGCATAGTTGCCAGCAGAACAGGTTGCACAGGCAGTGCAGACAGTATTGGCTGAGGTGGTGCAAGCAGATGACTGGTATGTGCTGCCAGCTGCGCAGGTTGCGCATGATGTACAGACAGTGTCAACCAATGTTGTGCAGGCGCCAGACTGATATGTGCTCCCAGCCAAACAGGAAGAACAGGCATTACAAACAGTATTGGAGTAAGTTGTGCAAGAGGTACTTGTGTAGGTTCCAGTAGTGCAAGTGCTGCATGAAGTGCACAAATTGTCTGTGATGGAAGAGCATACAGTGGATGCATATTTGTCAGCTGCACAAGTCGAACAGGACGCTCCTACATAAGGCATGTTTGTATCACCCCTGAAATTGTAAACAGCTTTGACCCCTGCTGCTGTCAATGATGTATTGAATATCCTGATCTCATCAACATAACCTCTGTACAATTGTTGTCCAGCAATGGATCTCCCAATTACTCCAGCGCCTGAAGCATATGTTATTCCTGGAAATGGTGATGACCGTGGATAATACAGTGATGCCACTCCATTTACGTAATTTTGTACTCTGGTTGAATTCACGGTCATACATAAATGGATCCATGAATCCTCAATCCAGCCATTCAGCATATATGAACCTCCTAAATTGTCCGTATCAACATAAGCATCAGCGTTCAACCTACATATACTCATCCTGTCATAATAAGAATCACGTGCAAAGCCAATGATACTAGACCCGGAACCTGTATTGGTCGGCCGATGCCATAAGCAAATAGAGAAGGTCGATCGAAATGTGATTGCTGGCATTGTAAAGTACTGCCTTAACGGATCTGTATTTGCAAGTGAGCCTGGCTGTGACATGTAGGCAACATTCTGGCTTCCACTCAACCAGCCAGTCAAAGGAGCAGTAGCTGTATCAGCAACAGATGTGACAGCCCCAATATTGGTCAACGCCCCAGTAATCCCAGAGCCATCTGCAAGCATATCCGATGGGTTAAAGGAGTAATAAGCCATCATGCTGGCTCCAACATCATAATATCCTGCGTTGGCAATGCATGCTGCTCCAGGCACTGACCAGAAATTGGCAGGGCATGCAGTGCATGCAGAAGCCCCTGGAGCAATGTAGGTTCCAGCAGCACAAGTCTCGCAGCCAGTTGCGTCTGCATTGACGATTTGTCCAGCAGGGCATTGCATACAGACGGTATTGACTAAAGCAGTACATGCTGATGCAATATAGTTGCCTGCAGAGCATGTGGTGCAGGCAGTGCAAACAACATTTGCCGTTGCATTGCAAGCAGTTGACTGGTAGGTGCTGCCAGTTTTGCACAAGTTGCAATTAAAACATTGCAGCTGGTTAGCGAAACGGGCATACCTTCCAGAAATGCATGGCCGCTGTCCGTTTAGATAACATTCATTACCTGGTGATGATACACATGCTATCGCATCTGTGCAAAAATTCATATACATGCCATCTGAATAATAGAAACATGCATCAAAACTACCACAGACTGCAGGGCAATAACCAATACCCTCACTACATAGTTGATTTCCACATCCATTGTACATACATTCATTAGCGTACCATTTGTTCTCTCCACCAGAACTGCATGCAGGAGGCACAGCTCTGACCACCCCAAAACAAACAACAATCAGCACAAGGGCGCGGATCATGGCAGGGACACCAGCCATAGCTTTTATACGAATTCAATCAAAATGAGTGCACAAGAGAGGAGAATGCACCCAAAAGCCTGCGGCCAAGGCCAGCACAGCTAACATGAGGCACATCAAGCACAGAGGTGCCGACGTGAAGGCTATCCCAAGCGCCAAACTGCACAGACGCACGCGGATCCAATGGCTGCAACAGATTCATAGGAAGAAAGTAGCTGGTGTCACAAGTACAGCTCCCCACAGAGGCAGAGCCTGCAGTGGAGTTTGAATTAGGTGGGCACACAAGGCACGAATTGCTGCTTGCAGCAGCTGGCGTGGATGAGAATGTATTGACACCACATTGCGTGCAAGATGAAGAGGCCTCGGCAGAGAAGGAGCCTGAGCTACACGACTGGCATGTGAAGTGGGTGGTTGCGCCCACCACCGTAGACGAGGTACCAGCAGCACAACTGGTGCAGGTAGAGGCGCCTCCTTCTGCAAATGACCCAGCTTCACATTGAACGACTGACACCTGATTCCCTGTCAGAGACGATACCGCAGACGCAGCTGGGACAGAATTCTCCAAGAGGCTAGGGTTCAAGACTCCTGGCATCAATGGCTGGTCTGAATTCAAAATATCCATGTCTATGACAATCTGAGCACGGGCGACGACGATAATAAGCAGACTGAACAGCTGGAGTGCCTGCATGCCGTCAACACGCAATCCTTTTTATAGGCGCCTGCACTAGATCCTCCGCCTTTTTTGTTCTCTGCATAGAATTTGAAGCTCATCTGCCAATTGGCGTGCACGATCGACCGCCACACAAAGTGTTGTCTGTTCCTTTAGTTCCAAAATGCATATCTCAAGCTCCCCCTTCTGATCCAGCAGCGCTCTCTTTTCAAACTGCAGAGACCCTATTATCCTATCTTTGAGTTTGAGATGCTGCTTCAGCTTTCCAATCTCACCTTCAAACCGATCACATTCATGAATCTTATGTGCCAACCGTGTCTTGATGAATTCAAAGTCTTGTGTTTCATGTTGGTCATCTTCGATTTTAATCGACATGAGGTCTCTTTTATGCTCTGTGCGAGCTCATGAGAGCGATGGCATGCAAAAAAAAAAGATAGATGTGAAATCCCGAATCGATTTCTATATAAGCCACATCAAATATGACCAAATGTCACCAGTATCATACAACATGAGCATTGAAACGCGCCATCAAATCATGGATTTTTACAACAAGATCATAGATGAACAATCTACAGACACAAGAAATCTAAATGCAGCAGAAAAGATTGTGTATTTATTCAATGAAAGCATTAAACACCCAACAGAAACTGATATTCAAGTTGATCAGATATTTCTCAACGACGTGTTGGCAGACATGAGCAGGTTTCAGGCTGAGATGTTGTTCCTTGAAGAGACTGCAGCAGTGCATAAGTTGGTTACTGGCATACTATTGCTCCCGTAGATGCGTAACTTCACATAAGAGAGCCATATTTTCAGCAACCAGAGCAGCATTCTCAGCACGGAGGCGTACAAGTGCATTGCCATCTCGCGCCCGATGGCGCTCTCCATGCCTGGCTTCATTTTCAGTGATTATCAGATCCAAGCTACCCATGACGCGCTTGGTCTGTTCCATGACAAGTCCACTCAATTTGACAATCTTGCGAATGAAACACAATAGCTCCTGATATTTCTTGGATGCAAGCATGTCACTTCGCTCGATGCGCAGCCTGTGCACGTTGAAACAGGCTTTGAAATGCGCGTGCATCACTCGTCCCATCAACGGACTGTGGCGGCGTGCACATCGCAACATCCAATTAACCATCTGAAGGCATGCCTTGCTGTGAGATTGGAGCTTGCGAACCTCGGTTTGCATGAACTGCAGCGTTGCATTGACACGCCCATCGATTGACATGACGAGATTCGGGATTAAATTTTATATATTTTTTTTTAGGTTTCAATACACGTCAACGCCGAAGAAGTTTGACCCGGGCAACAACAATACCCAACAACACAACCAGCAGAATACAGGCAAACTGCAGAGGCGTGTCAAAGCATGCAAATACACATCCATCCCATACAGTTGACTCAAGCGGGTATGCGTTGCCAACAATTTCGTGATGCGTCCAGAAGAGGCGAAAGACAGGGTCAAATTCGTTGACTAATCCAATCAACGCGTCAACTTGAACGACAACATGATCAACGTATTTCAACAGGATGCCAGCCCCTTCTTCTGTTACAATATAACCACGTGTACCAAACCAAGTACACGAGTCACATGTCGCAGCGAGAGACCCGACTGCATTGCTAACCCCACTAGACTCAAACCGACGAGCCTGCAGCATGAGCACAGAGAATTCAGGTACCTCAAGTAACAGCTGAGACACTTTCTGAAGGGAACTATCGTCAATCAACGCATCTTCTTCAAATACATAGACCCGGCCTGATATCATCCGCCATATCTTCACATGACTGAGGAGACAGCCAACCATAGCACGATTCCCGATCTGCATATGCTCACGCCTCCCATGCTTAATCAGAAACCGTGTGTAGAGAGGAAGCTGTGCATCGATACCTGTATTGGCTACAATGACCTGCACACTCTGAAGTGACAGATGCAATGATATGTGTTCAGCCAATGCAGCCCCTCGACGTGCATCGAGTGCAATCACAAACGCATGAGAAGGAGTGTTGGGCGCTCCACATACACATGTCAAGATCAAAACGGATACGCACACACCCAACATGAGTATTTAAACCCATGTGATTTAAATGCAATGAGCTGGCGCCCCAAAAGACAGGCACACCTATCAATACACGAATTCGCAGGAATAGCCGAAAGCAGTAAAAAACCAAACAAAGAACACCACATGACTGACATCCAAATGGCGGCAGAATTGGAAAAGAGGGGTTGGAATGTCAACAAAGATAAAAAATAACCAAGCCAACGGTGTCACTGGTATCTATACGATACAAGTATGACATGAAGAAAGTAATCCCAGTTCTATGCGACATGATCAAAGTGAACCAAGTGATGACCCACATGGATCGAAATAAATCGTACTTCATCGTGCTCAAGGCCAGACATGGGCTTATTGCCATATTCGGGCACACACCCCTAGCAGACGCTTGGTGGAGCAGTGACAACAATTTCAATCAGACTGATGGTGAGATATACACGATACAGAAGCGCAAGGCGCACAACCCACTGGTAATGGAAGAGCTGTTGAAGATTCGTGATCTTGCCAAACGACACAACATTCCTAAAGAGGAGGTTCTACTGATAGAAGAACATCCAACCAATGTGGAAAACATGGCGTTGGTCATACGACAGTCATTTGCAACCGGCTGCACTATACACGACGTAAGTGCCACGCTGCCGTTGCTTTCAAATCGAATTGGCCAGGCACTCACCCAGATACTTGTAGAGGAGATGTGGGTCACATCCAACGAACAGACTGGCGTTGAAGTTTAGTTTGAATGAAGGCGTTGTGCAATCTCAGCGCTCGTCCAATAGGCGCCCAACTGCAGACAGATGCACAGATCGTCCTTCATACCACCCACTTTGCCACTCAGCGCGACTTGATTTTTGCCAAATGTATTGGCAGCCTGCTTGTATTGATAGCTATAAATTTCCAACTGCTCACGCAGCCTTACCAACACAGCTGTTGCATCACGAGACACCACCGTCCTTGCCACATGCACCCGTCGTTCCCTCATCATTGTGTTGAGAATCGTGCTCATGGCATGCTTGGTAGCGTTTGTGGTTAGCACACCAACACGCCCTGCCTTGTGATCAATGAAAAACTCGACACCTGGTATACTTCCAAGCACTCTATGATGATGCTCAGCTTCAAATCCAAGATTCCGTTCAACATATATCTTGACAACCGAAAGCGAGCGATGTAGGTCTCGACGCAAACAAATAATATGCTCAGACACCATACAAAACTGACGGTCTGGTTCTGCAAGACAAAATGTAAAAAGCAACAATACAAAAATAAATAATGCCAACCAACCTTTACACGAAGGGAGAATATCCAAGCCAATGACCTGCCCACAGGACATGATATTTCACATCATATACGGAGGAGACAAGGACATGGCCATCTTTTACATACACCAATCAATGAAGCGACTGGGAGCTGATTGGGAAGAAAAGGAATGGGAGCATGACACCACCAGAGTGCTCTTCTTCCTGATGCTGGAAAAGGACATGGAAATGAAACATGCACTACTCGCTGGTCTGCCTGAGCTTGGTATAGCACCACTACACCCGTTGAAGGCAGAGGCATTTTTCATTCACTTATACGAAGACGTCATCCAACCCTGGCTGAGCAACAGCAACAAAACAACAAACGACTTCATAGACGCAGTAACTAACCACTACCTCGTATCATAGACACACCGTGATCAACCCCTTGACGCGCTGGAATGAGAGCATCGCATAATCAGACTGTGGTCCGCCTGCCGCTGGGTCAATGAATATATATATATCCGCATTCAACTCTGGCTCAGGCGGTGGCTGGCTGAACATGATCTCAATGTCCGCAGGCCGAAACACGCACTGCAGTGAGTCAAATGCGAGACCAGACAGCTCAGATTGGATCAAATCGGGTCTGTCCTGCATGATCACCTTCAGCCGCATATGCCTTTCTCCACTCTGCCAGCGTGGCACAAGATGCAGCATGTGGATGCAGTCAGCCGCCTTGCCCTCATCCTTGCATTTCTCGCAGGCCAGCTGGATTGACAAGCATGTGAACATGCAGTGGCCCGTGTGTTTGTCACGCATTTTCATCAACCGAGTGTAGAAGTTGAACTCGTCCCGGAGCGTGGAGATTCCAATGAAGCACGTGCTCCCAATCGTCATGAGCGGAGCTACCGTCTCGTAGAAGAAGTCGGGGTCCACATACGCCGCCTCCTCTAGGATGATGATGTCACCCCCCGTCCCCTTGGTGGTTCCCACCTGCCAACACACACACCCCCATCAGCATCACACATGCGTAAGAATGGCAATACAATAACACATGACGCGATTGCACCAGCGTTTTTTTTTCGCTGATAAATAGACTTGTTCAATTCTGAAGACCATCTACAATAAACTTCAATCCAAAGACACTCACACTGGCGAATACTAAGCGTCAGCCAACGGTTCAGCTGCCCAACACCATACGCCTGTAGAGAATCAGGTTCCTATCATAGGTACAAGGTGCGCTCTTGTACATCAACATGAACGCAAACAAAGACTCGCTGATCTGATGAATCCATCTAGGCGTCTTGTAGATGGTAGTGTTGAGAGACACAACGCAACCAAGCCGATCTGGATGCAGCTGCAGTTGATAGGTCACCGCCTGCTCCCCTCGTTCATTCAGACACATAACAGTGCTCTCCAATGCACTGCTGGTGTACATACGAACAAACTGGCGTTTGCCCATGATCAGGCATTCCGCACCCACACACACATAATCACCCATTCGGCTGGGACTGCTCGTGTTCTTGATCTCGAATCGCGCTGTCTGCAGCCTCTCAAGCGTATGGATGTGATGCTTTGCATCATCGAATCGAAGCCCAGGCAAATGAAACGAATGATAAAGAGTATGTGGTGGACGCTGGTTGGCCCACGAACACACCATCATGACGTTTGTGAACATACATAACTGCATCACGTCAGCCACATACAACCAAGTATCACGTGGAGACGTTGGCTTTTTTTTACAACTGAGAATTAAGCATAGCAACGAAGTCGCGTGTGAATGCATCCATTCCCAACGCGTCCCACTGACCAGTCCAATCGTCATTCAGCCACAGGCGCAACTCTCCAGCCTGCATCAACCACTCATATGCGTGTTTATTTGTCCAAGGGGGTGTGATATGTTCAAGAGGCACGACGTTGTCCAGATAGCGGAACAACAAGACATCATGGTTGGTCAAAGGCGCGCCGACAGGTCGTTCAATGACATATATGGCAGTGCCAGATAGAATCAGGAACGACCACATCCACTCCAATACATCGTCAGCGTCTTTAGTGGTGTCCTGCATATACAACGTATGCATATTGCTGAGTCGTGTCTCAAACGCATCCTGCATTTCAATATTATAAACAGGTCTTAAATAGACCCATCAGAATATAAAAGGACATTTTACATCACAGAAACACATCCAAATGCCTTTGAACATTACGGTGTTGTGCGAAACGCTTATCAGCAGAGGCACACCGTACCCATTATACGAAGAAGAGCAGACAGTGAACGTGAAGATTGGAGCAGATAAATTTCAAATGCCAAAGACAATGCTGGCGAAATTCAAACGCGAAGGTACATCCCAAACGCAAATCAAAGCAGAGCTGTGTGAATGGAACACAAAAATTATACACCAACGCACCAACGCAAACATGCTGGCACGCAACTGGGCCAAAGAGAATGGCATTTGGATGAACGATGTTCTTGTGCAAGGCGCAATCCCATACATCACGCCGCTCAAACTACCAGAAGAGCTTGCAACCATCCCAATCCCAAGCGACCAACATCGCTGGACGCAAAACTTCAGCAAGCATGCCCGTATTGCCAACGAGAAACGCTCAAACGAGCTCAAATCAATGGCCAGGGACGGCCACTGTCTCATCCGCCCGATCGGCTGTATCGCGAATCTGTAAGCAGATCCAAATGTTTTCATCGATTGATCACGTATCAAATGACGTGTCAAATGAAATGCCACAGACACGAGCAACCGCACCGCACAGGAATACGCGCGCGATACAGCTGTTTTCACACATGGATATTCGAGTCACCAACTTTAATGACAAACACAATACCCATCCCAAAGTTACACATCAGACAGATGGGTGATAACGTAAGCATCTAGCACACACAGCAGCGCCCAAACCTCAGCGTCCAAATCCTCATCGACTGAATCATCAGAATACACGCATGGCATCAAGACCTCGCTCATCAACAAACAATATCCTTCCAGCGACGACAACACCCGCCGAGAGAGGAAGAATAACGAAGCTCGCACCGCATTGCGTCTGATGTGAACACTATCAGACAAGCAGGCAATGTCGTAATAGCGGAGCCCCAGACGATCTGCAAGCACAGGAGGGACAACGATAACCATATCTAACAAACAACTTCGTATGTCTCGTGTGCTTCGTCAAAAAAGAGCGGCAGGGCTGGCTTAAAAATACTAAGACATATGAAACAAAAAAAAAACAATAAAATGGAACTGAACAGGCATAGTCGTGAACTCCATAGATACAGTTCACTGAGCAAGAGACCAGCAAATACACTTACTAGAAATATGAAAATGTCCACAGGCAGACATTCATAATCAAAAATACCCATATACGTGTAATACAAAACAAGCATTGTGCAAACAGAAACAATCTCAGAAACCGCAAGCCCATTAAGACAATCATCAAACTCACGCCATATGAGGCTCAAACCCCACCAACCAAACAGAGGCCAAACAACCAGCTTCAGATGTTCCCAAACCGACTCATTCACGGGTACATACATTGCAATATAAGATACACAACCAACCCATTGATAGACGAAATGCGATGCTGAACCAACACAAGAAACAACAAGCCAACCAATTAATACCGAAGTGGCTTCAACCGTCCATGCCATATTGTCAACCGTCATGACGCATTTAAGTAGTATTTAAGACAGACATCGGACCTGACGGATGCAACAACACAACATCGATTTCAACACAGTGTTACAACAAGTCGCCACGTTTCACACACACATACTCCCTTACTACCAAACCAACTATGGCGCCAACACAGTTACATTCGCACACAGCGCATCAACAGAACAGATACATATCGGAGTGAATATCCAAAGTCAATATGGACTGGTAGTATACATAACACTAGAGCACAAACAAGGTCAATGGTGCGTCAACGGAACACTTGCAGACATGCACAACCCAATTTCATTATTACATCATATGTTAAAACGAGTCCATATAGGAACAATAAAGACATTGGAATTCTTAGAATCACAACGCATAATGAAAGGCTGGCAAATAGCATATGATGAGCGAAATACCATAAAAATAACAGACAGAGGAGCCGAGTGCACCATCAACATACTCCAAACCAACGCCATCACAGATATGGTTATAACGGGGGTGTTTGAAACTGGGACACACAAGACAAGCTTCTCGTCATTAGACGATGTCAAATCGCTGATAGGCGTGACGAATACGCTGATGGACACATCACAGAACTGGGCAGCAAGTGAGCATGTTCAAAGGCCATACTAACAATATATTAAGATCAGGTACTAAACACCAAATGGTAAGTTCATCGAACTTAGATATGACACTGGCTTCTTCTTACATCCCAGCATTTATGTGTCTTGGAAAGTCGCTCATTGCAGCAGGATTGGCCTGGGTTCTCATCCCATTGAACGGACTACCCACATTGGGTGTGCTACTGCTGATAGACAGAATATTCTTGAACAACGACTTCATCATAGATGTAAACACAATGGTAGCCATTGTGACGGCACTACGGCTGACGGCGCATACACGAGAGATCACAAACACAAATACAGCACAGCTGGTGATTGGCCTACTTTGGTCGGCGATGAGCACAATGCAGCTCATACGACCAATCACACGGCCTAAAACAGAGCTTCTGCTGCAAGGAATGATGTTTGTAGCAATCTCATGGACATATCAATCAGCCGAGAATGTCGCATACGTGCTAACGAGGACATTTGCATACGTCATGCTGCTGCTTGGGCATACATACTGGCTGGCGGCGACATCCCTCCAGGACGAGGAACCAATCGCGCTAAATGCCATGCGGTTCAGCCCAGTGATGCTAGGAGACACATCGCTTGCAATGGGAGCCACATTGATTGGTGCGCTGCTAATCATATACAAATACAAATACAAATGGCACCATCGAGATGCCGTGGAGATATCAGATACACACGATACAGAGGCAGCATTGCTTCGAGATGCACTGGCACGCGCCAAAGACAACAGAGCATTATGAGAAGTCTGAAAAAAATAAAAAGACATCCAAGTGACATGCTACAACACAGACGACAGATAAACATGCCACGTAAAGAATGCAAATTCATTGAATGGGAAGCAGAAGACGAAGATGCCAACACAACAGACGAAGACACCAACCAGTCTGCGGACGACGACATAGAATGCGAATTCGACGACTTCATCAATGACGAGACAGAATCCGAGAGCGACGACAATGTCAGGATCAGCAAAAGAGAAAAAATATGTGACCCAGATGAACTTTTGAATCTCCAAGATAGCTCACCGTCGCCAACCAAACGCCGCAGGGTCGTTTCAACAACACCAAGCGACTCAAGCTTCGTCATAGATGATTCAGACGAAGAAATTGAACCAGACGAAACCTAAGACCAAATACCCCATAACAGACGATGCAATATGAGATGCCCGACGTCAATCATACGAGGCCAAACAAGCGCCATGAGAAGAGCATCGGAAGCCACCATATGCGGACACAATTGCGAGATTCCACCAAGCAACACAAAGGCGTAGATGCAAAGAACACATGAAGTCATTTCGTCGCTAGCAAGATACGGCAACACATGCAAAAGCGAATGCAAAGAACACGCAAATGCAATGACAGGATTGTATGCAAACAACATCGCCACCGCCGCCGCATGAACGCATATGCGAAGCACGCCAGAACACGTCTGCTCCACACGGCGAAGCGTGACGCATGACAGATACACCGCCATCAAGGCAGGCCAAGGTACAAGCAAACAATGCCTACAAGGGACATCTACACGTACCAGCACACGCATGAATATCAAAAACAGCACTGGAATCATCACAGACACAACAAATATAATACTAATATAATACAAGATTGCATACAAGCTGATCATACAGCTCATTCAAGAACTCCCGAAACCCCCCGAAGACAACCGACATCAGCATGTCAATACTGTCGACCCGGGTTGATTTGCAAGTCGCAACATCCTGAATCACATCACCATTAACAACACAACTTCGCTCAAATAGATGATCGAATCCTAGGTCACGGAAAGTAAACTTCCATTGAAGTACATTGTCATCAGTTAAAGGAAATAACACAAAGTGAGTCCACAAACCCGTTCTGAAAAAACGCGCTTGTAACACAAGCTGATCACTCTCCCATCGCCTGATCTCTTCAACAACCCAACGAACAGACATGAAAGTTTCACAAGAACATGATATATAAAGCGAGCACGGCAAACAACAACTACAGTTCATGTTGAAATACAGTCAGATATACACCTACTCAAGGGACCTGCGCTCCAACGAACAGCTGCGCACGCAACTAGACACATGGCAAAAATCAAATGATGCACAGACATTCATTTCAAAAATGCAGACAAACATCGCCACATACAACGTGAAAGTTTGCAAAGTCAACCCTATCATCGGCAGAGGGCTCGTGGCTGGTCGTGCCATTCCAAATGGCACACAACTGGGAATCTACTACGGCGAACTCATGACGGTAGAGGAAGTGAAAAACCCACAAGGCGAGTATCTGATGGATTTCCCGCACATGCCGGGCGTTGATAGACTGATTCTCGACGGCGAAGGCAAGATCAAACACGGCAAACTCGACAATTCAAACATTGCATACGTCAATCACAGCTGCAGGAAGTACAACTGTGCAATGGTAACAGTCGGGTCTGTCATCGTGCTCGAAACTGAACGCAGGATCAAAAAAAAAGAACCATTGACTGCCAACTACGACGACGCATACGACAGAGATGAGAAGTATTGGCTTCGGGAAACGTTTGCCGGGCAGGCCAAAGAAACGGAAACACAGAATGTGATGCGCTGCGTTTGCGAGGGATTCCACTGCCCGTTCCGCTGCTACCGCATGATTGACAAAAAATAAACATAGGTGTCAAGTAGACAATATAAAAGATTAGACTTGATACAATTCGATGTTATGGCTGGTGTCCATAATGGTATTGACACAGGCAACCAACGGTTTCCAATGCACAGCCTGTGCAAAAGGCACGGTTATGCTCAAGGAATGCTCCACATCGGCAGACACGGTATGTATGGCATGCCCAGCAGGATTTTACTCAGACGACGGAGTTGGCTGTTACATATCTCCCGCTGGCTCATTTAGTCTCCAAGGAGCAACAAATTATACACTATGTGCAAACGGCACATTCAACGAAAACACAGCAGCATCCAGCTGTCAGCCATGCAGCGTATGCGCAGATAGCAGCAAGGCATCAGCAACATGCACAGCTACAACTGACACATACTGCAGCGACTGTGTGCCATGCGAGCCAAACACGTTCATGACAGGACTTCTAGCAAATACTCCACAATGTAGTCCATGCACACAATGTGGACCAGATACATACGTCATTTCATATTGCAACGGAATCACAGACACAATATGTGGCAAATACACCAACACCACACATGAAAGAACAGAAATACCCACAAACACACAACACACGACTGTCGCCAGAATACAGCACACGACTGTCGCCAACACCACACACGAAAGAACAGAAATACCCACAAACACACAACACACGACTGTCGCCAACACCACACACGAAAGAACAGAAATACCCACAAACACACAACACACGACTGTCGCCAGAATACAGCACACGACTGTCGCCAACACCACACATGAAAGAACCCATATGACAACGATGTCATACCCAAACAGTCTGGATATACTAGTGAGCATCATACCAACTGCAGGAATCTTAATGTTGCTTTGCATATGCATATACACATGCACACCACAGACAATTCGAAGAAAACAGATACTGCATATTCAAATTTAATGTTTACTTATCTTTGCGTGGCTCCAAAACAACCTGAATAACAGCAGGTGGTTTGACATCAAACGACCTACACTGTCCCATAACCAACAATACGAGACCAAAAATCACCAACACAAATGCCACTACACTAATCATGAGCTGCGTGAGACCAATCGCAGTATCATCAACACACCCCGAAACTGGACAGGTACGATCGATAATGACATCAACCATCCATACAGGCTTAGCAGGAGGCAGAACAGTTTCAAGTTCATGTAGAGTGACAATTGTGACACGGGTATAATCCTCAAGCAAACGACGGGACGCGTTGCACGCACACGGACATTGCTCACCATCCAATGCAGTGGCGATGCATGTGAATGTGTCAAGTGGATTTGCCAACTGGAGACCGTCACAAAAGGATGTAACATAAAATGATATGTTGGAACAAACCGTGTAATGACTCTCAGACACCCCAATTGAAGAGGTAGTGGTAAACTCATAGACTTTCTGGATTGCATTGCACTGCCACCCCCCTAATACAGAAGCATTTGATACAGCATTGTATCCAACGTCACATGTGCAGTTGGATGACACATAGGAGGCATTTCCAGGGCATCCACACTGACTGACATTGGCAGAACCTGGCCACGAGTAGGTTCCATTGGGACACCGAATGGAAGACACCAGGTCACAATAGTGATCACCTGGACACATAATACACTTGGATTGAAACAGGTATGTGCCAATGCTACATTGATTGCATTGCCACCCACCCAAGGCAGATACATTAGTAACAGACTTGAACCCACCATCACAGGTGCAATTGGATGACACATAGGAGGCATTTCCAGGGCATCCACACTGACTGACATTGGCAGAACCTGGCCACGAGTAGGTTCCATTGGGACACCGAATGGAAGACACCAAGTCACAATAGTGATCACCTGGACACAAAATACACTTGGATTGAAACATGAATGTGCCAATGCTACATTGATTGCATTGCCACCCACCCAAGGCAGATACATTAGTAACAGACTGGAACCCACCATCACAGGTGCAATTGGATGACACATAGGAGGCATTTGCAGGGCATACACACTGACTGACTTTGGCAGCACCTGGCCATGCGTAGGTACCACGAGGACAAGAGATAGATGAAATAGAATCACAATAATGATTTGCTGCGCAGAGCCTACAATTATAAGTACCTAATCCACACAGATCACACTGCCACCCACCCAAGACAGAAGCGTTTGCAACACGTTGAAACCCACGATTGCATGTACAGTTAAACACAAACGATGAATTGGCAGGGCAAACACATTGACTGATGCTGGTGGCACCAGGCCATGAGTAGGTCCCGTTGGGGCATGCAAATGCAGACAACAGGCTGCAGTAGTGATGGGATGGACAAGGACTGCATACAGCGCCAGGCAACGACGCAAAGGTGCCAGCACTGCATGGATTGCACTGCCACCCTCCGCCTACGCTATCAACCGCCTGAAATCCAGGGAAACAGGTGCAATTATCCAAGCCATAGGAGGCATTTGCTGGGCAGCTGCATTGATTGGCGTTGGTGGCGCCGGGACTGGACTGCATCCCAGGACGACAAGGCGAAGCAAACGTCTGGTTGCAAAAAGAGTTGGCAGGACATCTGGTGCAATTCTGAACCCCAGCAACGCTGGCAAATGCACCAGCATCACATGGTTTACACAGCCAGCCACCCAGGGCAAACGGGTTAGACCTGGTCTCGAATCCAGGGTCGCAGGCACAATTCAAACCATCCACAAAGGAGGCATTGAATGGACAGATGCACTGGCTGGCATTTTCAGCACCAGGCCATGAGTAGGTTCCATTTGGACACGGGGTCGCCGAACTTGCATTACAGTAGTAATTTGTCGGACATTTGCTACAGTTGGCAGCCCCCGGTAATGGGGCAAACAGCCCAACGCTGCAGTTGGTGCAGGCCGTGACATCCCCACCCCAAGAGAAGGTACCAACGTCGCAGTAGGAGCACGAGGTATGATGAGCGTCAGCATAAGACCCTGGCGCACAAGGCATCGTGTGCACAAGCCGGAGCAGCGCAAGCCCTGAGCCTCCAAGGCCACCATATTGACCATAGATGCCCCCCCCACCTCCGCCTCCACCTGTATTTGGACTGCCTGGGTGTCCCAGACTGTACTGGGCCGAGTTGGCGATGGCAGCCATGCCACCCCCTCCAAACCCACCACGTATGTTGTCCCAGATGCCATTGTCAGCCTGTAGGTTATTCGCCGATCCAGTCCCCCCTCCTGCTATGTAGTAATTGCCATTGTATAGCTCAGCCACGGTGGTGTAGGCCTGACCAAATAAACTTGAAAACACATAGATGGACCCGTTGATAGTCGCATTGTACACCCCGTCACCTCCAAGCCGTGGAAAGATGGAACTGCCAGCGTAGCCTGCACCGCCCCCTCCTCCACCAGAGTCATACTTGGAATTTAACAAAGACACCCCACCGCAGACACCGCCGCCGTTCCCTAGTATGTGCTGGTTTGGGTCATTCATGGGTTCGCCAAATGCAATATTCGATTGACCAACCCCTGCGACTGCAGGTACGACATAACAGCCCCCGCTTGAGCCACCACCCGATCCTCCTATGCCACCAGCCGCCCCAAACGATCCTCCAGCTCCCCCACAGGATGCTGCAAACAGATTCTCAATGCTGGACGCCTGCCCCCCGCCACCAATTGTGACATTGTAGAACCCAGCCCCTAGAATAAAGTCAGCATAGAACAGCACGGCACCCGCCCCGCCGCCTCCTCCAGTGTTATATCCTCCGCCGCTGCCCCCAGCACCGCCGCCGCCTACCAGCAGCAGGCTTATTAGGGTGCTCTGCGACAAAGTGAAAGAGCCGCTTTGTTTAAACTGCAGCGTGGCGTTGCCCGTTGCGTCGTAGAACACAGAGGCGCCAGACGACACAGCGTGTCCAACAAAATCCATGGCGCTGCACTGGTCGGCGCTCTTGGCACCAGGCGTGGAATAGGTTCCATTAGGACAGGACACTAAGGAGACAGCAGTCGGGCAAAAGTGATGCGCTGGGCAGGTCATACATCGCGTAGTGGCAAACGTCCCTGCACCACACAAGTCGCACTGCCACCCACCAAGCGGCGCTGAGGCATTCAAGACCTTGATGAAACCAGCATTGCACGTGCAATTAAGTCCAGCCGACGCATTGGCAGGGCAATGGCACTGGCTGATGTCAGAAGCCCCAGGCAGCGAATAGGTCCCATTGGGACAGACAAAGGACGCTGTAACACTGCAGTAGCGATTAACAGGGCATTGGCTGCACTGCAGCGCGCCTGGCGTCGGAGAATAGGTCCCATTTGCACATGCACCACACATGCTGTCAGTCGTTCCATGGCATGTCGCCAACTGGAAGGCGCCAGCTGGACATGGCGTGCACGGACCACAGACAGTGTCCGCCGTCGATTGACACGATGCAATATGCAGCTGGCCGACGCCACATGTTTTGCATCCACGGCACTGCGTGTTGGCCGTGGAGGAACAGGCTGAGCCGCTGTACTCAACGCCAGCGACGCAGATGGTACAGGGGGTAGGAAGGCCTGCACTGCAGTATGCACCAGCATCACATGCTCTACATCCACAGCCATTCAGCTGACGCCCAGCATAGCAGGTCGATGGACAGGGGCATTCCACCTGCGTATTGGTCTTGCATACAGTCGGCAGCCCCCACGCAGGCTGCGCTGGAAAGCAAAAGACATCCAAGGCACCCCCACATTCTGGATAGGCACAGTCGATAGTACCAATGCAGGTGGCAGCATAGGCACTCTTTAGAACAATCGCCATGATACACAACCACAGCATCGATCGACGCCCAGATCATCGTTTATATATCACACACGAGTTGCATTTACAAAGACCAGCGATGGGCTGCCTACTGGTATGTAATGCATTATCACAACAGCTGAAACCAGCGATATCACGAGGAAAAACGCGCACAGCCTCATGCAAACGCTGACATCGTGATACACAGGAGGGGATGGAGGGGTATCTACAGGCGATGCAATGGCGGCCATTACAATGTCATTGGTGTAACTCATGAAGGATGATTGATTCATTCTTTTATACAAGCATATTTCAATGGCCATTGCAAGCAAAGATGATGACAAGTGTAACAAAAGATCTCTACAGGTCTGTTGACATTGCATGGAATTATTGGTCTGTCAGGTTGAAGATGGACATGAATTTTTCAAGTGAAGGCATGCAAATGTCAGACTGGGAGACAATTCAGGAGCATAATTTGGAAATCATGGACATTTATTTTCAGAAAAGCCGAATTAAAGAACATAGGAATCTGTTACACTACTGTAATAAATGGAGTCTGTTGCTGCATCAGATCATGGATGATGCTTCAGAATCAACAGATTATCCTGCAGAGATTCTGGATCTCATTAATCATGCTGAGGATTCACTAAATGAAGAGTCGAGAATGGCAATGGCTGCTGGAGACAAGACAACGGCTGCCTATACTACGTCATTGGCGTAACGTTTCGATAGCGCTTGAGACACACGCAAATTTCAAATAAAATCTCAGGCACTGATTTACTGAAAGGTGTATAGGCGTTTAGGCGTTGGCACTAGGCGTGAGGGATGAAAATGCAAAACGGGTGGTGGGATGGAGCGAAACAGACAAACAGGTGGAGCAAGGAGGCCAGAGTTGGCCTATGAATCAGACAGAAGCCTGCCAAGCATTTGGATGATCTCTGCTTGACCAGATTTGATATTGTCAAATTCCATCCTTACCCAATTGTCATGCTCCTCGTGGTCCTTCCTGTCAGCCTGCAGCTCTGCAGCAAGCTCTGTGATGCGTCTACCGTGCTTCTCAAACGCCTTGTCTTTTACTGCAAGTTGATACTTCAAACTGTCAATCTCGTCTTGACGATTG
>Ga0247839_1003193_pt1 | contig 23053 bp, 22 predicted proteins | sample LaCruzMarch2015__6_FD_192405 | JGI IMG/M metagenome (GOLD analysis project Ga0247839, IMG submission 192405) | Freshwater microbial communities from meromictic Lake La Cruz, Castile-La Mancha, Spain - LaCruzMarch2015_16m | ecosystem: Environmental > Aquatic > Freshwater > Lake | place: Spain... | reverse complement strand
GCTCATCAAAGGAATGTATGGGCAATAGAACGCAGCAGCATCAGCTTCTGATGTGCCTTTGTAACCTACCAATACACTTGCTGTGTCTGAAGCATAGCTGTTTACAAACACACGCATTGCACCGTTCAATGTACCAACAAACTTAGTGTTTGTAGGTGCTTCGAATGTGCCTTCTGTTGTGCGAGCAAAAGCACTAGTTGTTGCTGATTGCAATACTGTCAAACTAGCTGGACTTACTACTGCCCAGTTACCAGCGCCACGACGTGTGCGCTGAGCGATCAAGTTAGCAACACGATTGATCAAAACTGCCAATGCGGCATGTTCGTCACCAACGAATGTAGCTGTACCTGAAACGGTAGCTTGGTTGTATGTGTACTCTGTAGCAGCCAATGTACTCAAGGATAACAAGATCTCTTGATCAATCTCAGCTGTAATCTCTTGTGCAAGAGCAGCCATGATTTCAGCTTCTACGTCGATACCGTGCATAGCTTGAGCATCTTGAGCGGATTCAAATGTCCAACGAGCTTGTAACTTGCGTGTCTTAGCTTCAACAGCTTGTTTCAAGATTTGTACGGAAATTTGCTTACCGCCTGTGCCTTCCATTGTTGCTGTGTTGTTACCAGTGTAACCAGTAGCAGTTGTAGTGCCCTGTGGAACAGTAGAGTAAGCTGTAGCAATAGTGAATGGGCTCAAAGCTTCAGAACCAGCTGCAACTGAAGTAGCGGCTGCGGATTGGTCATTCAAACTTTGTGCATAGCGAACACGTAATGTGTGGATTTGGCCTACTGGACCTGTCATTGGCTGTACGCCTACCAATTCGTTAGCAATAACGGTTGGCATAACACGTCGAATAACTGGCAGAATTACACGGTTAAGTGTAGCTACGTTACCAGAAACTGTAGAACCTGAACTTGCATTCTCACGCAAGTATTTCTTTGTATTTTCGAGGATAACTGACATCGAAGTACGCTTGGATCCGGATAAACCTTCCAAGAGTGCATCTTTAGTTTCAGTCCAACGACCTTCTAATAATTCTTGTGACATTTAAGTCTCCTTATTTTATATCTTGGTTACAGCCCTGCCAAACGCTTTAGATCGATCACGTTGCTGGTATTCTCAGCTAATTGATCTGCATCTGGACTGCGGGCAGATTTATCGCCAGTTGCCGTGGATAATGATTCTACAATCACTTTATGGGCTTTTGCGGAACGATCTTCCAAAACAGCTGGTAGATATTTTTCAAAGGCACCGGCCAATCTCTTGGTCTGTACACTTTCGAGTAAACTACGCATAACTTCTTGCTTTTCCTTGTTCAAAGGACTCAGCAATTCTTCCATGGCGTTTTCACGCTCATTAGAATCTTTAAGCATACGCATTTCACGTTCTTTTGACTCAACCAGAACTTTTGCTTTCTGGGTAAGTTTGATGGCTTCAGCTAGTTTAAGATCTTTTGCAGCAATTGTATCATGCAATTTGCGAACTTCTGCTTTCTCATTTAAATGAGTTGCGCCAAATTCACTTGCGTATGCTTCAAAAATACGACGACCAAAATTGTTCTCGCGAGCAACTTTGATGTCTTCTTGTAACTGACCGAGTTCAGCCTTAAGGTGTGTGCCAACAGAGTTAGAAAGTTTCTTAGCAGATTCAGTAACGAATTTACCTTTTAATGTTTCTAACTGACGGCGAGCTTCGCGCACCAAACGAACTTTAGTCTCTACGACATCTTGTTTGTCTGTTGCAAATTCTTGAATCTCACGTGCAAGTGCATGTACTACAAAGGATTCTAACTTAGCAACTCCTTCTGTGTGCATCTTGCGATCTTTACGCAGTTCGCCAATTTCTTCAGCAAGTTTAGTAACCATAAACGAGTTAAACTTCGTTGCTGATTCTTTCATCTTACCTTGAAACTTAACGCGATCTTCTACAAGTGCTTGCTTTTCAGCTTGTACTTGCTCAAGTTCTGCTTTAAGACCTTCTGTTACCATACGATCCAGGGCTTCCACCATCACTGTCTTATCATGCTCATAGCGGTGTGCAAACTCTTCGCGGAGTTCTGCACGTACTGTTTCGCGGGCTTCATTTAACTTGGATTCCCAAGCCTCAGTAATTTCTGTCTGAGCTTCTTCGCTTAAGAGTTCGCTATCTAGTAACGGTTTAATAGCATCTAGCATATTATTTCCCTCTAATCTTGAGATCATCGATTAGGCGAATTACTTCGCTTTTCAAAAATCTCTGTGCTTTGTTGCTTGAGCCAGGGTCTTTATACATATCCAACAATCTTTGTCCGCCACGCATATTAAGCAGGCCTTCATAAATTGCTTGAGGATAAGCATTTGGAGCACTTGGCTGTGCAACCACATCTACAGTGACGATTTCAAAGTCACTGACATGTCCATTAGCGTCGTTTACATTACCTGATCCACGACTACTAACACCTAGTTTAACACCGTTAGTCAACATAGTTTTCACTAGTTCGCCCATCGGTGTAGGTAGTATCTTTAATGTGCCCATTCCAGCAGGGCCTTCCATCCACATTTTTTCAATCATGTGACTTACACGATCCAAATTAATTTTCAAATCATCTGGGTGATCAACTTCTCCCAGTACAGAATGACCTGTTTTAATTTGTTCGTTAATGGTGTTTACTGCTGTGGCAATTTCACTTACAGGATATACTCGCTCATTGGCGTTACGAACGCCACCTTCGATACAGATGCCCTTTAACTTCAAGGTACCTTTACCGGAACCATCCTGGGCTTCCTCAGACAGAATTTCAAGTCCTGCCTGAGTGAAGCTTAGATGTTCTTTAAGATAAGTGTTACGAGACATATCTAACCATTAACCTTTTGGAAATGGAGTTTTTGTATTAACACCAGCTGCTTGGGCCGTTACTGGCTTTGGTGCTGGGGATAATTTCTTACTGCCAGTTGCGGGTTCGTTTTGGAACTTGTCGCTACTAATGCTACCAGTTGTTGGTGCTGGACGGCCTTTAGCTTCTGCACCAGTTGTTCTAACTGGGCTTGCTACAGCACCTCTAGCGCCACTGTTGTTAGCGTTGATACTTCTTGTGTTTGTGCCTGCTGGTTCTGTTGTTACAGGTTTTGGAGCAGCTGCTAAATTAACATTTTCTGCTAATTCGTCGCTGAATTCCGCTGTATCTGTGTCGTCCATTTCTAAAGCGTCACCGCCGTCGATATCGGATACACTATCACCACTATCGTCACCGCCCATAATGGCTTCAAATTCAGCCATGAGTTCGTCAAGTTTGTCTTCTAAGTCAACTACACGATCTTCAATACTGTCGTCGCCGTCAGCTTCAATGTCGTGTGTTAAATCTTCGCCATCTTCTTCAGCAGCATCGTCAAATTCAACATCGGACTCTTCGTCTTCTTGCATGCCTTCTTCTTCAGCTTCAACGTCGGCTTCTAAACCACGGTCGTCGCCAAAGTTTTCGTCGAGTTCTTCAGCATCATCTTCAGCATCAAGTTCATCAGCGTCAACTTCTTCGGATTCGTCCATTAAGTTTTCATAGATTTCACGGGATTTTTCTACCACGATATCGTGGAATAGTTCTTTGGCTTTCGCCTCTTCGTCATTGATCACAAACTCGATCAATTGTTCAAATTTCGATGTCATATTATCTCCTTCATAGGTTATGGCTCGTATATTACTTACGCCATTATGATAATATTAGTTGGTTTGAGGTGGAAAACTGGGTGTATTTGACTATTCTGTTACAACTAATTATAGTCCAGGTGCAGCCGGAGGAGGTGCGTACTGCTTTTTAACTTTCTTGAGTTTTTCTTTGTATTCAAAACTTCTTACATCTTGCATCTGACGTAGTTTATTAAGCTGGCGTAGAGTCAATCGTGTTTTGCGTAGGTTATTCAGCCGAGGTTGGCTGTTATCCTGACTAAGATCTTGATAGGCTTCTGGGCTACGTTCGTAAATTTCGTTTAGGATCATAATACAATATTTATATTAAATTGTCGGTATCGGTGGGGCACCGGCTGGAGCGCCTGGCACTGATGTAGGTGCTCCTGGCATACTGCCTTCGGGGCCGCCCGGAACGGCGCCAGTTTCTGCTCCGGCTAGTTCTTCGCCAGTGGCAATGTCTGCTTCTAGCCCCGCAGGGGTAACCCCAATTGACCGTAGATCTTGACCTTGTGTGGTGGTTAACTCGGGCTCGTCGCGTTCCTCAGCCCATAGTGTTTCGTTTTCTTGAATTTCTTCTTCGGTTAATCCCAGGTAACGTTTCATCATAAAACGCTTGCTCATGTAAGGCATTTGTTCTAACTGTGTAAACGCCGAGATACGTGTTACGTCTAGCTCGCTTTGACGATAGCTGGCAAAGTTTTGTGGCTCGCACAAGGCTATACTAAACAATCCTGCGTCAATATTAAAGCCTCTCCAGCGCAGGAACATCTTGAATTCGTCGTCTAATTTCTGCATGATTAAGCGTTGTAAACGCATGCAATACTGGTTAAATCGGTATTCTTGAATAAGTGCTGTGCCTACTTTGCCGTCATTCATTGCACGGTCTGAGTCGTCTGGACCTGTGGGCAAGTAGCTACTTGGCACACGTAGACCGCGGGCCATTTTGTTATTAAAGTATTTTAAATCGTCAATTTCGCCTAGGTTTGAACCGCCGGGCAAGGTAGTAACGTCACTGCCGCGACCTTCGCTAGTCACAGGAAAAAAGTAATCTTCGTTGATTGAGTTTTTAACAAATATTCCAGCGTCAATAGCAAATGTGTGATGCGAATGCCATTTTTCTTGTCCGTCAACCGTGATAGTCCCTACATCACGAGATTCCACTGTTTCTATGCTGATAATCTTGTGATTGTATAGGTCAACTGTTTTAACAAATGTTTTCCAATTTTTATATCCAAAGTTAGCCAGCAAACGATCCATTTTACTGTATCCCCACTTGCTGTAATCAATTTTACACTCAAGACCAGCTATTCTAGGGTTAGCTTCTTTGACCAGATTCAGTAATTCGCTGTGTTGATCACACAAGGACAAGGCCTTGCTTTTATTCTTTGTTTGTGTTTTTACAATGTTTACCACGATGCCTAGCATGTCTTGTGTTAGATTTAACGGTTGATTTTTTAAAAATACCCGATTATCTAAATTTTTAAGTAGTTGCTGTTTAAATGCAGGATTGTCTTGAATATATCTGCGTCTGGCGGTGCCGGCGTTTTTCTTGTAACTTGCCGTGGTGTCAGGATCATTTTTACGCATCCACACAGACTTTTTCTGTGCGTTTCTTATGTTATACATGGCCAATAACCGCTGTTGCTCTGTTAAATTATTCCAATTGTCTTTGGCAGTGGCAGAAATTTTTCCTATCATCCGGGCACGATATTCTGGAGTCATATCTTCCCAGAATGTTTTTTTCTGGGCCGCATGATATAAAATATGGTCGGCCTTGTTCATGTAAGCAAGATTGCGTGGATCGTTATTAAATCGGTCGCTGTCTTTGTGATGAATTACTGCCTTGGCTTTACCGATATTTTCTTCAAGATATGTAAACTCTTGGTGTTTTTCAATGTTTCTAAAAAATTCTCCAACCATTCTATGAGTCCATACCCAAGACTTGGTTTTGTGATCCCAAACTTGTTGGTACTCAGACGAGTTGTCTGATATTTTTTTATCTTGTGTGTTGTATGCAATTAAACTGTCCTGGGGTGTAAGATCTTTGGCTTCCACAAACCCTCGGCCTAGTACAGGAATTTTATGTTCAGGGGTACATACGAGTTCCTTGCCGTTGTCCAAGGTGATTTTAATCACGTCGGCGTTGCGTTTGGTGATACCTGCCCAGTCAATTACACCGGGCATGATTTCGCCGGTTACCGGATCGCAACTGTAGATCCAGTTTTCTTTGCCGGCATTGAATTCTGAAATGATCTCAGCAAGTGGTAGTGTGCGGCCGTCAAGTAACGGAATTTGTGTGCTTAGATCTAAACATAACGGGTTATAACTGGCATCCATCATGTTGGCGCCACCACCTGCATTGGTAGGAATACGACGTTGATGCATTTCATTTTTAACACGTTCCACAAACTGCATGGCCATATGGCTAGGCATATTGCCCACGTCAATTTTGAAAATTCTGCGCTCTGGAGCACGTTGAACACGATAGATCAACACAGAGTCTTCCAGCAATTCTTTTTGCTTGTAAACTTTGAATATGTTTTCCAGGATACTTTGTCCAAATGGCCAGAAAAAGTCAAGTCCTTCGTTTAGGCTAAGATGCACCACGTGGCGAGCATCTAAGCAGGTTTCGTTCATGGCCTGTGTAAAACGGCTATTGCCAACACCGCCGTTGCCAGTACCACCACCTGCACCGCCACCGCCGGGTGATGTATAGTTGCTTTGGCCGGAACTGCCGGTAGCACGACTTACATAGTAATCGCTGGTGGTTTTTTGAGCTACGCTCATGTTTTGGAAGTTAGGATTAATGTCACGAATAATATACTGCTCAGGACGTTTGCCTTCGCTTTCGTTGACAATAACACGGGCAACCTTGACCATGTCAACCCACATCATTTCAAATGTTTCTGGGTCACGAACAAATACTTGATCGCCGTACTTGATTGTATTGCGGAATAGTTTGAATATTCTCTGGTCTAGCTTGTTTAGCTTGGTCCATTGTTGTAGTTGTTTTTTAACAATCTCTACTTCGTGATCGGTGGGCTTGTCAGTAAAATTAATATCAAACGGTGTTTGATTGTCGTCGTTGACCTGCGTGGAAAACTCGGCAATAATATCCAAGCAGGCATTTACCTCTGAATCGCAATCCATATTTTCGTATTGATTATAGCGTTCGATACGATTAGGATGGCCGGAATATACTTCTGGCAAGCGACTTGCATAGTTGCGGAAGGCAAAGTCGTTCGGTGTACCGCCGGTTTGGTTATCAAAGCCTGGACCGTTTTGCTTAGGGTAGCCGTTGAGTCCAAATTGATTCTGACCCGAAATTGGGCTAAGTTGGCCGCCTGGGCTAGCGACTTTAAAATACTTGCGCCATCCGCCATTACGACCATTACGCCCGTTTGTTGATTCAGCCATTTAATTGTTCCCTGAGTGCTTTGTTTCTTGCTTTAAGAGTAGCCGATATTTTAGCCGATCTAACCGGATCATACGGACGCCCTAAATTTGCTTGTCTAATTTTTTCGGCGTGTTCTGCTGTTTTCGGTTTACGATAGTTAGCTTTATGTTCTTCGGTGCGAACTTTTCCTTTATTACCGTTGCTTATCTTGCGCTTTGCATCTTCTGAATGCGTCCATCCTGTGTGACAAGCCCATTGATTGATCTTAATATTATCTAAAATTCCGCCATCTAATTTACGTCCGTATTCGGTAATTAGTTTGCCTTCTAATTGTTTTGCTTCTTCGTTTGTAAGTCCATCTTTAATAATGATTCTACGCTCTATTGGCGGTAAATCTGTTTTAGTATGCTCTACATGGATGCGACGACCACATCCTTTTCCTATATAGTAAGGAGTTCCTGATTCTGTAATATATTGATATACGTAAAATGCCATGGTAGTATATTTAGTGTGACCTAGCTAGCATACTGCATTATTTTTGTGCTTACCGATAGTTGACTCTTCATTACCGAAACCATTTCTTCTAGCTTCTCTAACTGTGCGGCCATAATACCCGAATTGTCACTGCCCATGCCCATGCTTTGTGCCGCTGGGCTGTTTAGTGGAACAATTGCTTCAGTACCGTGCATGGTTAGATTAGGTTGATATCCACTAGTAGGGCCGCTTAAAATTGCACCATTGGCAGCAGATACTGCGGCGTGAAAGTGCCCTCCGGTGGCCTTAGCACTGGCATTATTATATTCGTCTTGCACGTACGATGCCCCGAGCCCTTTAAGAATGCTAGCTATCTGTGCTCCTTCTTCTTTAGATGGTTTTTTTCCTAAAGCAAAATCTAATGCTAGTCCTTTTGTGTGTTCGCTAGACGGCGAATTTTCTTGATGGTACTTGTCGTTAAATCCTGAAAAATATGCAAATCCTGGAATACTTTCTTGAATTTTTTTGGCCAACTCGATTAGTGTCGGACTAATACCGTTGTCTTGTCCTTGGACATCACCTTCTTTAATTTTAAGGCCCATATTCTTTAAATCAGATTGAGTTGTAGGCTCGAGCTTTCCGGAAGTGCCGGCTGGTGCCGACCCTTTAGGCGAGACCGGCGCAGGTGGGCCAGCTTGTGGACTTCCGGAAGTGCCGGCTGGTGCCGACCCTTTAGGCGAGACAACACCCGGACGACCTTGTTTTTGTAAATATTCCGACTCGGTTTCAACACGCTGACTTTGTAGGAGACTTTTGCCTTTATTACTTACTAATCCTACTGCTTTCTCTAGCCCACGTGCAATACCACTTTCAAGTTTTTCACTAGCTGTCATCTGTTTCCAGTTTGCGGTATCTTGCTCTTGTGTATCTACATCCTCACGGCCGAGCTCTTTGTTAACCCACTTAACCATTTTCATCATGTTATCAGTCATTAACTCAATTGCTTTAGCAGCTGCGGGCATTAGTTTAATGGCCATTTTACTAAATTCAACATTCATCCTTTCAAGATTTTTCTGAGCAGCGACTGTGGAGTTTGTTAGGTCATCAGTTTTATCAATTTGAGCATCTTGAGTTTTTTTAGCTTTTTCCCAGGCGCCTTTTTGCATTGCATTGCCAAAATCTGCCATCTGAGCTGTATCAATGTAAGTGTTTGAGGTTGCACCTATTTGGCTGGCAATTTGCAATTGTGCTTGTTTATTTCTTTGGTAGGCATCGTTTAATTCTTGCTGTGCTTGATCTTGATCTATCGATCCTGATTTTAATCGGTTAATGATGTCTAATGCAGCACCACCGGTGCTATTAAGCAGTTTTTGTGAAGCTTCGGTGTTGGCAACGCCCGAGGATAAATCTCTCACCCCTTGACCGATTTCTGCGCCAAATGATGACATGCGGGTCTGCAGAGTCATCATGCCTTGAGCACCCTTGATTTGTTCTTCGTTGCCGCTTTGCATTGCCAATTCATAATTAGCGCGGAATTTACTTTCGCTTAATGCAGCATCTTGTTGTTTTTGTATTGCTTCGCGACTTAAGCCTGTTACTTTGCTTAACTGATCTAATTCTATTGCATATTGTTTAGATCCAGCAGTTAGTTGCTCGGTAGACATCGACTGTGATCTACCAAGTCTTGTTTGTTGTGTTATAAATGCGCCGGCTGTGGATGCAATATCTTCTGCGCCCATACCTAGTTTACGTAAGCTAAGGTCTTGCCCTTGTGTTAATGCGCCAACTGCCTTGCTAAAATCTTCAGCCCCTTCGCCGGCCATACCACGGAACCGTGCTAGTGCTACGGAGTTTTGCCCGACAACTTTTTGAAACTGCTGTAAATTTAAACCTGCTGTGGTAAACTGACGAGACAGGCCTGTCATACCATCGGCAACAAGAGCTCCTGTTGCCGACATGGCATTGAATGTTTTAGCAGTAGCGTCAAGTTGTTCGACTACTATTTTGGCACCTTCGGCAAGAGCTTTAGTTGCCGCTGATATTGCTTCGCCAAATATAGGAACTGTTTTTGCCAGTCCACTAATAGCATTTGCAGCAACATCAACTACTGAATTCATGCTCTTAAGGCTAGTATCCCCTTTGGCTACGCTAGAAGCTAGGCCGCCTAACCCTTTGGCCAATTGTCCGGGTACTGTTTTAAGTTCTTTATTAAACGCACCTAGTCCAACATTGGCATTTTTGGTAGCGGCGTCAAGGCCCTGGAAGGAATTTCGCAGTTCATCTGCTATTCGTTGTAGTTCTTGATTTTCGTCAGCCATGCTTTGTTATCCGATAAGTATTGTTATATTTATGGTGGACAAAAATGACCCAAACTAACAACCCTTTACGTCGATATTTTCGACAACCGGCAATTCATGTGCGCTTGCCCAGTGGCGGAAAATACTACCCTGCAGGCACGTTGGACATGCCGCCCAACGGTGAAATACCAATTTTACCAATGACTGCCATTGACGAAATTACTAGCAGAACGCCAGATGCCTTGTTTAACGGGTCGGCTGTTATGGATATTATGGCTAGCTGTGCTCCGGCAATTAAAGATCCGTGGCAAATGCCCATGATTGACTTTAATACGTTACTGGTTTCTATTAGACTAGCTAGTTATGGTCACGAAATGGAAATTAGTAGTACCTGCCCAAAATGTGGCCATAATCATGCATTAACTATAGATCTAAGAACTGTGCTCGACACTCTTAGAAGTCCTGATTATAACGAGTCTGTTAGTGCCGGGGACTTGACATGTTATTTTGCACCAATGACATATCGCCAGGTTAACGAAGTTAGTAGAACTAACTTCGAAGATCAAAAAATTATGCAGGCGTTGAGTAACTCTGAGCTAACCGAAGAAGAAAAACTAAAGGAATTAGGCAATGCTTTTAGAAAAATAACCGAACTTACTATTAAGTCCATATCGGAGTCAATTGCAACAATCAAAACCATGGATGCTATTGTAAACGACAAGCCCAACATTTTAGAGTTTTTACAAAATTGTCCAAAACATGTTTTTGATCAGATCCGTGATCACACTGTTAAACTTCGAGAAGCAACCGACATAACCCCTATTAGTGTAACCTGTGAAGAATGTTCCGAAGAGTATAAACAGTTGTTTACACTAGATATGTCCAATTTTTTCGGGAACGCCTCCTAGTACTAGACTCCGATAGCATCTCCAATATGGTCGATGCTATGGAAAAAGAAACACGCAACATTCGGCTTGATGTTTTAAAAATGTGTTGGTATATGAGAGGCGGCGTAACATACGAAGAAGCCATGCAGATGAGCCAAGTCGAGCGTACTATTATCAACGACATTGTCAAAGACAACTACGAAACAACTAAAAAATCAGGACTACCGCACTTTTAATGTTAAATTTAGAAACCGTTAAACACGATATAGAGCAGTGGATTATCAATTTTGTAGAGGTTCCTAACCCTGCACTTGGCAATTGGCCACCGTGCCCGTATGCACGTAAAGCTCGACTAGATCAAGACTTTAGTGTAAGAATCGGCACTGATCCCAAAACCGATCTCAAGGAAATTGCCTGGCAAGGAGTAGGAGGCAAAAGTGTTGTGGTTATTGCCTATGATCCTGCACTATGGCCGCATGAACAGTTTAGCAAAATTCTTGAGCAGGCTAACATTGATTTTTTGCTGCCAGCCGATATTATTGTATTAGAGGATCATCCCGGTGATCCAGAAATTGTCAATGGTGTTTGCATGAATCAAGGTACCTATGCTCTAGCGTTAGTACAGAGCCTGGGCGACTTAGACAAAAAAGCAAAGGCAATGGCGCGACAGGGGTTTTATAATGCGTGGCCTGAAGAATACCTAACTATGTTGTTCCAGCATCGCAAGGACCCTAGACAGTGACTTATCAATTTGCCAGAATCAATTTAACAGAAAATAACGATCAAGCATCGTTGTCCTGGGCATACCTGCAGGATCCTGACATACCTTTATTAAAAGACATTTACAGAACCTACTGTATATACAAACACTTTGCCAGCGTCATGCCCCTGTTTGATAGCCAATTTACTGACCCTGATACCGATGTACTTGGCTACTATGACGCTGACAAGTTAGTAGCGTTTAGCCTGATCAAACGCTACGACAATGAAAATGCGTTGTGCGCTCAGTTTGCTTGGACTTATCATAATCCAAAGACTAGACTGGGCATACGAAGTTTACAAACCGAATGTGCTATCTACCGTGAAAGAGGATTTAAGTATTTGTACTTGGATCAAGCACACTTATACAAACAAGGCATCACGGGCTTTGAACTACTAGGACCACTATAATGGACATTTATCACATTTGGGCAAACAAAGAAGGCGACATCTCTGATTTAGACTTTGTAAACGGAATGCGTGGATTCTTACAACATCTTCAAAACGAAGGCAAAATGGAATCGTTTAGAATTACTCGTTGTAAAATGGGTTTCAGAAGTATAGCAGATATGCCTGAATGGCACATCATGATGGAATTTAAAGATATGGGTCAAATGGACGATGCATTTAAGCGTGTTGCTCCATTAGAAGGCGAACTTGAACAGAAACACAAGTCATTTAATCAGTTTGTTAGTGGAGACATCCAGCATGCATTGTTTAGAGATTGGCCTGATACAAATTTATGAATAATATTGTCTGTGTAACTAGTCCAGTGAGTCTAGGATGCACGTTCGTGGACTGGAGTGTGCATTTTTTATCAGGAAAAAATAAATTTTATTCTGTTAAAAATTCAGACTGGATTGCACTTTCTTCTAATCCTGTTTTAAAAATAAATGCTCATGGCCACAAAAAAAATCATCCTTCCGGTCATGACCGTTCGCAACAATATATTAATCAGTTAGCAAACGTTTCTAACTCTGAACTATTGTCACTATACCCATCCCCGATACACGCAGATCTTGCTAGCAAAGCATTAAATATTACCGGTAGTCTCAACAGTGAAAAACACAAACAAATACAACTGTATCAGAAAAACGATTATGCAAAACTAATTAATTCGGTTATCGAGTCTGATATAAAAGTTGTGTACATATCCATGAACCGGCATAATATATTGTACACTTGCCAAAATCGGTCTCTGGGTAGACTATACTTTGAAGAGAAACGACCTGACTCTATGTCTGAATTATTAAACCATATAGACCAGTTGTTTTTTGCTGATAGCATCGATCAGTGGACCCGTGCTGGATTAACTAACACGTGGGATCTAAGAGAAAGATTGGCACTATGTACTAGACCATTTGATACTACTAGAATTATGGAGGATCTAGAAATCAATCGATCTAGACAATACTGTCTAATAGATGCTCAGTCACTGTGGTACAACGGTACCCATGTTATGAAAAAAATAATGGACTTTTTAAACCTTGCTATCAACGAAACAGCGTGGACTCAATGGGTAGACATATATTATACATGGCAACAGCTACAATTGAAAATACTAAACTTTGATCTGGAATTTGAACACATAATGAATTCCATTGTTAACAACTGGTATTACGAAATAGGAAGTTTGACGTTTGAACAAGAAGTTATTATACAACACTGTTTAATTTATCAACATGGGTTAAATTTAAGGACGTGGCAGTTAGAAAAGTTTCCATCTAATACACAAGATTTACATAAACTCTTAGAACCAAATATACATACGGTTCCTGCTATCTACTAAAAGATTAGCTAACGCTAATCTGTTTCTTTCGCTCTAGCTCAGAAACAATTTTTTTAGTAGATCTTTTACTGCATTATCTAGATTACGCGGTCACAATTCACCGTATGCACGGTGAACTGACTCTACATTATCTGAGTGTAGCTGTCATTTATTATAAAGAGATTGTATTTACATACGCAGAGGCGGTTGACCGGTACCCCTTACTCTAGCTTCACAAATCAACGGAACCCTAGTAACCCAATAATAAATCCAAGTCCTACGAGCATGAGTTGTATCTTTTTCACAGAGCTCAAACCATTTGTTGCCTTAAGTTAGCAATTGCCTTTGACACACAAGATCATCCGGACCGGGTATCTCACCGTTCCTCCTTGCGAGTCGAGCTACCTCGACCAAACAGAGTCAAAATAATGTTTGTTAAATGTAGTTGAGATTTTTAAGTTGTTGTTGACAAAAGTCTGCGTAAAGTTTGTGTTGTATAGGACCAGGGTGTTGGTTGTCTGTTCCTGTATCTGCGTAGGTGTAAGGTTCGTGGACATAGATAAAAAAATTCTTTTGTATTGCAAAGACTAATATTAAGAAGATGTGATGAATGAATATTAAACATTAAAAGTTTGGCTTTTGTTTTTTTACAAAAGTTTACTACTTCAAAAATTCTTTGAACTGATGTAAAAAAATTGGTCTTATGTACAAGTAATTTTTCAAGCAAGGACTTGGGTAAATCAGTATTGAGCTTGTGGTTATTAGGAATATTAGGAAGTAAATGGCTCACAGATTTTGTATCTTCGTCCCAGAAAGTCAACCTATTCTCACTTGTTAATCCCCAAACAACTATGTCGTTTTCTTGTATGTCGGATCTTAGAATTTGATCTGCTGCCCAGGATATGGATGAGCCGGGAGTTGCCAACGTGCTAATTGGTAAATTTAACTTTTGACTCAACAAATATCCATAGGTTTGTTTTTTTTCTACTCCAACACCGGCGGTAGTACTGCATCCAACCACCCATAATTGACTGTTGGATGATTTACGAAGATCCAACAACTTCAAGTAATCTTCCGGCTTGCACAAAGAAAAATTTAAACCAATTACATTGTTTTTAATTTTGTTAACTGCATGAAGATAAAATTCTGTAAGAGCCTGCATGCAATTGGTGAAATTTTCAAGGTCTATGTTCTTTTGGTCACTCCACTGTTGTGGCGGACAATAATAGATTAGGTCGGCAGTTAGCAACACCTCATATAATATTTTAGGGTCTTTTGGCAAATCGGCCAAAGAAGTATAAGCGGTGTATTCACTGATTGCTGTTTGAAATTTTTTGTAATTGGTGCTGTCGATGAGCACGGCCGCACCGTCAAGCTGTTTGGCAGCAATGGCAAGAGACTCGTCGCAATCACCCACAAATAAAGTAATTTTTTTCATATCTTATTTTTAATGTGACTACCGTGTATACGGCAAACTATCTGTCCGTTGTACCAGTCGTCGCTTTCTAATACTTTTCTTGAGAACTGTTCTCTGGCCTCAACATAGGTACATTCTGCTTTACTACCACAATAGAATAATATTTCTCTTGTAAAATTATCCTCTCCCAACAACTCGATGTCTTTATTAAGTTCATCAGAACTAGACCAATAAGTTTGCCAATCTGAATCTACTTTTGATTTGATTTTCTTGCGTTTCTTGTTGCCGTTTTTTAATTTTACTACCTTGTACGTTGTTTTACTAAATTTTGCTAATTTTTTTCCAATGTATTTCCTGCCTGACTGTTTATTTGTGATTAGATAAACGAATCCGACACAATCTTCGGGTAGTTCTTGAATTTGAGTGTTTTCGTGCAACCATACCATGGACTAGTAGTTATCATTTCACCACTCAGTTGCATATTTTTCATTAACCCCGGAGGCTGCACACTTTGTTTGGCATTCTTGCCACTTAAAAGTTCTAAATTTTGTGTCCCAAAAATCATCAGTTACTGCATCTGATAATGTTCGGGTATGTAAGTTAAACTGTTCTGCCAACTCTTGCCATTCTGTATTATGGGTGTATCGATTAGCCACCCAACAACATGGAAACAATCGACCACGTGCATCTATATACAACCCTTTATTACCAATTTCACACAACGGTTTAACATTGTTAATTTCTTTTACTGTTTTATACAGTTCTATATTCTTTACATTTTGTGAAGTAAGTCCACGTGAGCTTAACAGTATAACATCTCTTTCAAATCTATGCGAGCCGCTTACTAACTGACTACTTGGTTCAAGTTCGTCATTATTACCGTAGCTGGGATAAATGCTACCAAACTTGGTACTCTTAGTAAATTGTACAGCATCAAAGCCGCAGCTTTCTGCTATGCTTGCAATTTTATTAAGATTATGTTCGTTAAACTTAAACGCAATTGCGGCCCAAATAAGTCGACAGGCACTAGCAGATCTTAAATTAACCACACCCTCGAGTATGCTATTAAAGTCGCTATTAACACGATACAAGTTATTAGATTCATTATCCCACCCATCAATACTAAAATGCACAGTATCTTGCGAAGTTAGAACACTCCCTAGTCCTTGCCACCATTCTGGTTTCCTATAACTGCCGTTGGTAATAATAACAATCTCAACAGGTTTAATCTTTTTAATATATTCTATTACAGGTATAAGATCGTGTGCATATATAGGATCACCGTCGTCACCACAAAAAGTAATCTTCTCTACACTATCTAAAACAAATTGTTCTGTAAAGTTACGTTTAAAGAATTCTAAGTCTAATTCAGTGTTAATTAATGTGTCCGGAACTTCTTGACGAGCGCATCGAGGACAACGCAAAGTACACTTACTACTGACTTCTATGTGAAAATGCCAGGTTGCTAAGGTCACGATATTTCGACATCCGTGTTGTAACTTGTAAATCCACCTTCTTTAACAACTTTAAGGATGTTTTCTACCCGACCAGCAAGTTCATCTCTGTGACTTACTAGCCAAATACTCTTGTGTCGTTCACGACTCATGTGCTTTAGTAATGCCAGGGCATTTTCTACACCTTGTGTGTCTAAGCCATTGTCAATCATTTCGTCTATAAACAACAGATTGATAGGCTGATATAAACTCTCAAACACATCACGGAATGCCCAGCTCATACTTAGGATTAAACGATTGCGTTCACCTCTACTCAAGTTATCAAAGTCTAACTCACGTCCGAGCTCTTCGATGCTGACAGTTAAGTCGTTTTGGAATACCACTGTGTGCGGCAAGCCCACACGATCTAAGTAATGTGTGAGTCTAGCATTTAGATAGCTAAGATTTTGTTCAATAATCTTTTTACGGATAAACGAATCTTTGCTGGTGAGTAATTTGAGTAAAAACTCTTGATGTTCTTGTAAGCGAGTAAGTTCATTAAGTGCGTCATATGTTACCTCCTGTAAGGCTTGTTGTTGCATTTCTTCAATCTGTTCTGCATACGGATCTGTTTCTACTTGTTTTGCGGCAATTTGTTTTTCTAAGTTAGCCAATGTAGCTTGATGTTGAATAGCATCCGACTCCTTATCGTAGAACATTTTGGGTGCTTTACCTAACGGGCCCAGGCTGTCGTGGGCAGTCTGTAATTCTGATAAGAGGGTGCTATACGTTGTGCAGCTCTCTCTAGCCGCATCCAAATCACTCTGTTTCGTTTCCATAACTTGTTGGTGCTTACTATCGTGGAAGGGCTGACCACACGTATGACATTCATGGTTAGCGAGCGTTTCAATTTCTTTTGATATTTTGGCTGCCAGCTTTTCCTCCCGACCGATATCCAGTTTGACTCGCGAGATCTGAACTGATAGTTCGTTGATATCCTTGCGCTTTTGATCCCATGCCTTGTGATCTTTGTGCGCTTGGATCTCACTTTCAATCTGTATATTCTGTAACGCCGCAAGGGCTTTCTCAAGTTCCTGGATATCTTCGCCATGTTTAGTGACCCATAATGTTTGCCTACGTTTTAACGATTCGATTTGTTCTTCGATACGTTTGTTGGCTTCCTGAACAGCACGAATACGAAATTCTTCTTGGGTTATTCCATCTTTGGTTTGTTTATTAAGTTCTTTAATACGGTCAGAGCGTTCTGACAGCAAGGTAATGCCCAGTAACTGCTCAATGATTGTACGTTGATCGTTGGCTTTTAAACTCAAAAATGGTTCTGTATAGGTATTAAGTGCTAGAATATGTTTGAACATATCATGGCTAAGTCCCAGTGTTTGTTCAATAGAATCTTGTGTTTCTCTGCTATCACCTTGTGCTTCGTCTGTAATAACTTGTTCTTGATTGTTTACAAAAAATTTAAGTAAGTTAGGTTTGCGCCCACGTTCAATTTTGTAATCCTTGCCACCTACACTAAAATCTAAACTAACTAACATGTTCTTATTATTGGTTTTGTTTACGAGATTATCTTTGCGGATATTGCTGAGTGCTTGCCCGTATAGACTGTAGCTAAGAGCATTGATAATTGTGGTTTTACCTGTGCCGTTTCTTGATCCGTCACCACCTAGATCTAAGTTCTCGCCCAAGACCAAAGTCAAGTCCTTGCGGTCAAAGTCAATGGCCTGAGTGGCGTTGCCCACACTCATGAAATTTTTAACGGTAAGATTTTTTATGCTTATCAACTATAATTCCTCATTAAATTTTCTTTCCACGGGAGCATTCTTAGATTTTCTAAAGACGCTGCTTGTTCTGCTGTTAGTCCTTTATTAAAACATTCTTTAATAGGAGTAACATGATCTAACTGATATCCGCCCTCTACACCACATCGTGTCCGAGGATATCCGTTAGGATTTATTGTGTTAATATTCTCTAAATAAATCTTATGACTTAAATTATGCACAAGCTGAGCATAGCGTGTGTATTTGGGTGTAGTATCTTTAACACGATAAGGGCGACTACCTCTACCTTTTGGAGCAGGATTGTTTACCGTGGTAGAACATGACTTACAACAAAACTTTTTAATCATAGCTGGTTTGACTGTAAACTCTTTTAAACACTTTTCGTTTAAGCAAACTCTTACTTCATTTCTAATTTTATTAACATTTGGTTTACCTTGTTTAGCACCTTTAGTTAACCTTACTCCTAACTTAATACGCTTACTTTTTATTGTGCCAACGCGAAGCCCAAGCAATACGCTTAATTCTTTGGTGCTTAATTTGGTATCTTGTAATAGTATCAATTCGTTATTTGTATAAATGTGTTCTTTAACTCTCATAGTAAATACTCCTTCGCAGTATTTACCTATTAGCTGTATTATTTTTAAATTTAATCTTAATATGGATCATAGGGGTTGATTATTTGTTAAATGTTTTAATATAAAATTTGCAAATAATGTATGTGCTTCCTCGCCCGGGTGGCCGTGTTGTTTGTACAAGTGATAATCCTTTGGGACTAACCCAGAATTTAATGCATAACTACCAAAACTAAAAGTCCAGGGATTAATAACACATTTGTCATTTTCAATTTCGTGTTTTAAACTTTTTATAAATGGAGAATTGTATCCAACCTTATCATCCCCTAGCAACATATCAACATTTGAAAAAATAATATATTGTATATTATTATTTTTTGCCCAGCCAGTAAACATTATAAGGTCTGTTAACAAGTCGGTCATTGCACTTTCTGGGTGATAATGATCTAACCACTGTTTATAGTATTCTTGTAGTTGTCTATCGGCCAAGTTTGAAATATCGGGTACAATAGTATCTATTAGCCCATCAACACTCCAATCTATTTTTTTATGATCAACTGTTATAGACAAAAAGTGTCCGTCGTTATTTATAGGTGTTACCCAGGGCTGCCATAATTCGGTTCTTGAAATAAATGTTAACCCAAGTAACACTAATATATTTTTATGTTGATTTTTTAATTCAACTAGATCTCTTAAAGTGGTTCTAATAATGCGTCGATTGCACGATCCTGGTAATCCGCAATTAATTAACTGTGCTGAAAAATTTTCAGCCACCACTTCTGGATAAATTTTATGCCCTTGGCCACTCGCCCCAAAACTACAAGAGTTAGAATAAACAAGTAGGTTTTTAGTTGATATCATAATAAATTTTGTAATTCCGGTAATACGTGTGCTAATGATTCTTTTCTGTGGACATCCATTAGATTTGTTAATCTTTTAAATTCCGACATATAATGACTGTTGTCCTTGGACCACATGTAGTTTAACACATCTTTCCACTGTTTTGCAAGACCATTGGCATTATTTTCTTCACACCAAACGATATGATGATTGATTGTTTGCTCTAACTGTTGTTTGTACTCTAACGGCAACGCACATACAGTCAAGTGATTTGGCCCAATCATAATAGATTGAGAAAACTTTGAAATGTCTAAAGTTTTGGTGTTGTGCCAATTTTGTTGCAATCTAATCAAACTGTGTACATTTAACAACCCCACGGTTGATGTTACAGTAAAATTTACATGTGGACATTGAGATTTGACTAATTCTACATTTGATTTGATTATATTCCAGTCGCTGCCGTGCCTGACATATTCAGCCACAGAACCTTCGGCATCTAGGCTTGCGCCAACGATAATATTACTAAATTTCTTCCAAAGATTTAGGACACTACGGCCTTGATAATTTAATGTTGTAAAATTAGTATTGTATGTAATTTCTAAATCAGTGTTGCCACACGCAATCAACGCATCTAAAATTTCATAATGTTCCGCGGGTAGTAACGGTTCTCCTCCAGCAAAATATATTTTTTCAGCTGTTGGTACATATTCTATAATTTTTTTTAATCCTAAATTTCGTTGTTGAAATTTTAGAGACGACTGCACTGATTCTTTTTTATCAAACAATACAACTTCTTCTTGAGCAATAGCACTGCTAAAGTATCCGCTACACATACGACATTTAAGATTACAGATATTATTTAATCGAATATCAAGATACACAGGGTTGACTTTGTCAATCGATCCATCTTCATTAAGATTATACTGTTTGATGTTTTTCCATTGATTATTGTGACCTAGTCTACTACTTTTCAAGTTGGCATCTTCTTGAGCATAACACCTGTTGCATTCTTTACTACGTACCCCAGACAGCATGTTTTTTCGTAATTGATTAAATGCAGGAGATGTTAAAATACTATCCACTTGTTGTTCTTCAATATTGCCCATTGGGTATTGATAATCGGCTACACAACAAGGCAAAACATTTCCGTCAGTGCCTACATATAGATGCATCCAAGGCAATACACAAAAAGTATCTTGTTTTTTATGTATCTCGGTGTATTCAATGCCTTCTACAACACAACTTTGTATAGCATTAGAATCAGTAGAATACAGTTGTCGAACTTGCTCAAGTTCTGCTGATATGTTTTTGTTACCAGTGATGACCAAAATAAAAAAATTACTAATATCAATTTGGCTAGCACATTTCTGTAAAGCACAAATGGCACTACCTGGCAGATCTGCATAATCATACGTATCTACGCAATCTTGAATTATGAGTATGCGAAAGTCAGGAGGGTATTCAGTCTGATAGACAGATGTTAAAAAATCATGTAAATGTTTGTCCCCGTTGGGTTGAAAAACATTAGACAAGTAGTAAGGCCCGACGGTGTCGTAAAGATTTTGTTGATTGGCAATGGCATTATCAAATTGACGCATTAGAGATTCTGATAGATCTTTAACAATAACTTAGGATCGTAAAAGTCGCTTTCAATGTTGGTCAACTGGTCTGTAACAATCTGATCCACACTTTCAAACTTGACTTCTCCTGGAGACATGTCTAAATCTACAGTACTACTCTTAACAGGAATTAATGCCATTTCTCGCAGATTGTAATCCTTGACAAATGTGTCTTTGATAAAATTAGCTTCTTCGTAACTGATGTCAATGTCTAGTTCTACGCGAACGTGCATATTGGGCACAAGTATGTTGGGTGCGTTGTCGATGACCTGACTTAGTTTAAGCACACGATACAAGGGCTGTCCTGGCCAAGAGAAATATTGTTCTTCCTTGCCCCACTCTAGTACCATCATGCCGCGATTGGCATCACCGGCATCAGCAAAGTTATGAGGGAAACAGTTACCAATATAGTTAATATTCTTTTTCTGTTGTCGCAAATGGAAGTGCCCAGAAAACACACTTTCGATACCGCCAAAGCTCTCAACCTTGATCTCACCGTGATCTGGCATTTCTACCATGGCATTCATTTTAAAGTGAGGAAGTTCAAAATGGCCAAACATGTATTTGGCCTTCATTTTATGTAACTTCTTATGATCATCTCCGACTAGCCACGGAGCAATAATAACATCATCCTGTTTAAACCAGTCATTACAGATCGTAATGTTAGATAAGTGTTTTGCCCACTCTACACCATGAATATCGCGCTTGTCGCGATAATATAAATCGTGGTTTCCTGGAATAAAGTAAAACTTTTCAAAAGCGGCAGATAGTTTTTCAAGGGCTTGTAAACTAAACTGTAGAGTTTGTAAATTAATCGAAGCTCGATGATTGTGCCAATCTCCCAAGAAGAAGCCCGTCTCGCATCCTTCTTCTTTAGCTTTAGAGATAGCCCAATCAATAAATGCTTCGCAGTCGCGATTATGTATGATACTATTAGACTTAAGGCCCCAATGAATGTCAGTGAATACCGCAGCTTTTTTAAATAAGTTCATTTTAGTATTCCACGGCAGTCAATTTTAGGTTCTTCTAATAAATGCACTTGATATCCTTTGTGTGTTCTATTCTGCATCGTTACTATTCTAGCATATTGACAATCAATATGCAAGTCTTTTGATGCTTTTGCCATAGACGGATATGTTCTTTCAGTGCCATCCGGTAAACTTACTTTAACTTTGTAGCCGTACGCAGTGTGTTGATCTATTTCTTTTTGTGTAAACCCAATAGTTTCGATTCGCTTTAAGCGAGTGTCTATTTTTGTTTTGTAACTATTCTTCTCAGCTTCGGATAACCCTTGCTTTTTATGTTTCGTCACCAATGTGCTGGCCCTCTTTTTTACGTGTGTTGATTTAATAAACGACCAACCACCTTCGGCTTCGTTCTTCCTATTGTAATACCTAGGATCGTCTTTAATATTAGGAACCGAGTCTAGCCAAACTTGTTCTAGTTCTTTCGATATGTTGCAATCATTATGAGTTGTATTGAACTCTAAAATCTCTCTACTAAAATCTTCAGGTCGCCGCTTGTAAGCTCGAAGCATGCGCTCGCTAGAGCACACATAACCGCTATCAAGTGATCCGTGATGACTTCCAATGTAATACATCAAGCGTTTCTTGTCGTACCAGCGATAAACAAATCCGTAATAATCTTTATTGTAAATCATATGTTTATTTATCAATTGCCTATTATTAGGCGATTGAAACTACATAGTAACATAAGATTTTGTATTTGCAACCCATCTGGTTAAGTCTCGTTGTTATACTCAGAGATGTCAATATTAGTAACCACAGCGCCAAAGTTAGGATTCTTCTTACCAGCGTTCTGACGAGTCCACGATGGATTCAATCCGGCCTGTTCTAACATATCGTCACGAATGTTTTGATTTTTCTTTTCTAAATTTAAAATACGAGTAAACGAGTTAGTAATGGCCGCGGTGTAGTAGGCAAATGGATTCTGTGATTTTGATTCGTCGAACTGTAGGCCAATCTGACTCAACTGTAACAAGGCTTGTCCCCGCATTTCTTCATTGTAGGTATTGCCAGTCAGATAGACCTTGCCATTACGACGAGCAACGAAGCTGCCATATTCGGTTTCTGGACACCAGACCTGACCGTTGTACGGAACTGTTGGAACATTT
>Ga0247839_1003185_pt1 | contig 23093 bp, 9 predicted proteins | sample LaCruzMarch2015__6_FD_192405 | JGI IMG/M metagenome (GOLD analysis project Ga0247839, IMG submission 192405) | Freshwater microbial communities from meromictic Lake La Cruz, Castile-La Mancha, Spain - LaCruzMarch2015_16m | ecosystem: Environmental > Aquatic > Freshwater > Lake | place: Spain... | reverse complement strand
AGTTGGCAAATATGGACTTAGTTGCCAGCAGTTGGAAATGGCCGGCTACGTTAAACCTGGCACTTGGCAACAATTTTTGCAAAACACATCTAACACCTTAACTGAGGTACTCAGTGCTCCTGGCATCTGGACCGGACTAAATGGAATTTATTCTCTTAATGAGTTCCTTAACGGCGCAAACTAATAGATAAAAATAAAATAAAATGACATTCGCACAAAATAATGCTCTAGCAACATTAATGAAAGATGGATACAATAGTCTGCAAGCCGCTGGAGTAATTAGAACTCAGGCCACACAATCCTTGTCGGCTGTAGTAGGTACTGTTTACACCGGCGCCAATCAAGCATTAACTACGGCAACAACCGCAATAACCAACAGTGTAAATGGTCAAGTAGCATCTTTAGTTACCAATGCCAGTAAGTACGGTACGCAACTTACAGCACAATGGGCCAAAGATTTGCCTGGGTTAACCGATCTTACTTCTAACTTAACCAGCATAAAAGGATTATCGACCTCGTTGTCCGCCGGCAGGCCTAGTCTAGGAACATTAACACAAGGAATAACTCCAGCACTTACATCAGTAAAAACAGCCATGGACACCTTAGGCAAGGCCAGCCAATTTGCCGCCACAGCATCCAGTACCTTAACTGGTGGGCTGGACAAATTATCCACGCTGACTGTTAGTGGGGTCACTGATAAATTAACTGGATCAGCAACGGCGTTAGCTGGTCAACTCCAAGGCCAACTCACAGGGCAGGCCACGGCATTAGCCGGCCAACTTACTGGTCAAGCAACAGCATTAGTTGGCCAAGCGCAAGCCCAGGCAAATGCGTTACTTGCACAAGCACAAGGGCAACTTAATTCTCTAATTGCTCAAGGTGACAGTCTTGTATCAAACGTGCAAAAAGCCGCTGGATTTGCCAACACAGTAAATCGTGCCAGTATTGATACAGCATTTACAAAAATACTTGGCAGTGAAAAAATATCTATTCCTAGCTTTGGCGTAGACTTGCCTAGCTCGGCTAGTATTGGAGCTGCACTTGATATTAGCAAAGCCCAGGCTGTGTTAAAAAATCTGCAGGGTCAAGGCACAGCCCTGCTCAATCAAGCTCAAGGTTTAGCCAGCCAGGCGCAAGGACAAGCCAATAACTTATTGGCCAGTGCAAGAACTGCTGTAAATCAGATAATTTAATAGAGTAAATACAAGATGCCTACATTTATTGGATTTAACACAATTAATCAAAACAAAAAATTCACAGCAGTGGACTTTGACCTTATCAAGATCGACCTGCTCAATGCCTTTAACATACGACAAGGATCTTTAGTTGGACGTCCTGGCTACGGCACAATAATCTGGAATTATTTGTTTGAAAATCAAACTCCAGAAACACAAGCGGCAATATATACAGAAATACAGCGTGTATGCGCCGGAGATCCTAGAGTTTTTGTCAGCGGAGTACAGGTGTTCCCACAACAAAACGGCATTTTAATACAGCTAGGTATAGCGGTAGTACCCAGCACCACAGCGCAACAGTTGAGTATATTTTTCAATCAACAGCAACGATCAGCCACCTACGTTTAACTACCCAGTTTATTGTTTCGCTAAATACTTGAACTAGGAACATTTATGGCCACAACCTCAAGACAAACAGCGATTTTTGGCGTCGAAGATTGGAAACGAATCTATCAGACTTACCAGGAAGCTGACTTCCAGAGTTATGATTTTGAAACTCTGCGTAAGAGTTTTGTAGACTACTTGCGCCTGTATTATCCTGAGACTTTTAACGATTATATTGAAAGCTCGGAATTTATTGCCTTGTTAGACGTTATGGCCTTTATGGGACAAAGTTTAGCATTCCGCACTGATTTAAACACACGTGAAAATTATTTAGACACTGCCGAGCGCAGAGATAGTGTAGTACGTCTGGCCAATTTAGTTAGCTATACGCCTAATCGTAACACAGAAGCATCAGGATATCTCAAAGTATTTTCCGTGTCAACTACAGAAAATCTTGTTGACTACAACGGCATCAACCTTGCTAACCTTACTGTAAATTGGGCAGATCCTACAAACTTAGATTGGCAAGAACAGTTCACCACTATCCTTAATGCTAGTTTAGTCAACACACAAAAATTTGGAAATCCTGGTGCAAAGCAAACGATTCTAGGAGTTGATACTCAGGAATATACTATTAATTTAGTACCAGGGTATTTGCCAGTAATTCCGTATACCGCTACCGTAGACACAGTAAACATGCCATTTGAAGTGGTTAACAGTACCTTTGCTGGTCGAGATTATGTGTACGAACCAACGCCATTGCCCAATGGTCAGTTTAATGTAATGTTCCGCAATGACCAACAAGGATTTCTCAGTGCCAACACAGGATTTTTCTTCTTGTTCAAGCAAGGAGTATTACAAAATCAAGATTTTAATTTGGCAGAGCGCATCGATAATCGTGCTGTGGCCATTAACATCGAAGGCATTAACAACACCGATGTCTGGCTTTATCAGTTAGACAACCTAGGTAATGTTTCGACCTTTTGGGAACAAGTACAAAGTGTCTACGCCGCTGCGGTGGAGCAACTAGCTCCAGGCACTAGAAATATTTACAGTGTGGCCAGTAGAACCAACGATCAGATTACTTTAAACTTTGGCGATGGAATATTCAGCACAATCCCAGTTGGCACTTTCCGTACGTATGTACGAGCCAGTAATGGTCTAACTTATATTATTAATCCGATAGAAATGCAAAATGTGAGTATACCTATCAGCTATGTAAGTCGTACTGGTCAAATTGAGACTATGACATTTACCTGTGGTATTACACAACCTGTGACTAATGCCCAGGCACGTGAGACAATCGCTGAAATTAAACAACGTGCACCAGCACAATATTACACACAGAATCGTATGGTCAACGGTGAAGACTATACCAACTTTCCATTTACACAGTATAACAGTATTCTCAAAAGCACCGCAGTAAATCGTGCCAGTATCGGTACCAGTCGTTACCTTGACCTGGTCGATGGCACAGGCAAATATTCCAGCACTAATATTTTTTCCAGTGATGGAGCATTATATGAATCTAATAACCTATACACCTTTCAATTTAGTTGGCTAACTGCAAATGATATTTCAGATGCTGTAATTAATCAGATTAATCCATTGGCTACTAGAGCGGGCCTACAACAGTTTTATTATGCTAATTTTCCACGGCCTACCCTGGCCGTCCTAAACTATACATGGCACCAAAGCACAGTGATTACTAACGAGACCACAGGGTACTTTGAAAATTCCCTGGGCAATCCGGTACCTATTGGCAGTTATGCCAGCAACAACACCAAATATATACTGGAAGGTAGCTTGGTACAATTTGCAGCACCCAGTGGCCAGTATTTTGATCAAGATAATCATTTGGTAGTAGGGGTACCTGTAAACGCAGAAGACAAGCTGACAATCTGGGCCAGCCCTACAGCCGTTTATCTATCAGGTACAGCACAAGGCCTGGGCAACTTGCCATCGGGTGTTGGTCCTGTGGTATTAAACACCTTTGTTCCAACTGGTGCAATTCCTATCTTGGTTATCCCATTGTTTACCACGGATATTCCTACCAGTGTGCAACAAAGCGTTGTTGAACAAATTTCGCTTAATCAAAATTTTGGCCTAGGCTATAATAATCTCACTGATACTTGGTATGTTATTACTTCAACCAATCTTGCAATAGACGCTGCATTCAGTTTAACAAATGCACAAAATACCTCGGGTACTAATATTGATGCCAGCTGGTTAATACAGTGCACCTACAGTGGATCAACATATACAGTAGTTTCAAGATCGCTGGAATATTATTTTGGCAGTGTGCTACAAACAAGATTTTTCTTTTACACAAGCGATCCTATCTACGATAGTAGAACTGGCACAGTAATTCGTGATTACATTAATGTGTTAAAAATTAACAGTCAGCCCGATACCGCTACCCCGATTGGCTCTGATAATATATTAACCATTATTGATCAGCCAGTACTTAGTGATGGCCTGGTGGATGATTTCCAAGTCGTGGTTAGTTTTACCACCTCTGGCGGCGGGTTAACACCAGTTAATCCAGATTTCTTTAACGACTTGGTAGCACCATCAATTAATGCCAATCAAAAATATGTGTTTTTTCAAGCCACAGTTGACCTTGATAATTTACAACGATATCTGTTAATAGAAGCCGACATAGTTAACAGCAACTATGCAACCTTGGCAGATATACAAGCGGTGCAGACACAATATGTCGTTGGACAAGTATTTTATGCTTACTCAATTCAGATATTTTACATCCTAGGGGTAGACAGCCTAGACAACCCAGTATTAACAGTTTCTAACAGCTATCAGGCCAAGGTGGGTCGGCAAGATTTGTATTTCCAATATCGCCATAATAGTCCATTGACTAATAGAATCGATCCTGGATCAACTAATATTATCGACGTGTACGTGGTAACCAATGCATACTATAGATCTTATGTTAACTGGTTGCAAGATACCACTGGCACTGTAGTAGAACCTGCGCCAGAAACAATCAATGAATTAACCACTGCTTACCAAGGTTTACAAAATTATAAAATGATATCAGATAATATGATTCTTAACAGTGTAGATTTCCAACCATTATTTGGACAAAAGGCCGACGCAGCCCTCCGAGCTACAATCAAGGTTATTCGAGCGAGTGGCAGTACTGCCAGTGTCAGCGCCATTAAGAACTCAGTAGTGGCCAGTATGAATGCGTATTTTGATATTGCCAACTGGAATTTTGGAGATACTTTCTATTTTAGTGAGCTGGCCGCGTACATACATCAAAATATTGGCTCCGTAGTCAGTAGTGTGGTATTAGTTCCCCTAGACACACAAAAGAGTTTTGGTGACTTATATGAAATTAGATCAGCTCCTAATCAAATTTTTGTTAATGGGGCCACAGTAAATGACGTGGAAGTTATTACGGCCTTGACTAGTACCAATCTACAAACTGCTCCTGGCAGCGGGGTAATTTAATGGCCAAGCAACTACGCAGTGTAGATTTCCTGCCAGAGATATTTCAAACACCAGTTAACAAGCAGTTCCTGTCGGCCACACTGGATCAACTGATCCAGAATCCACAGTTTACTCAAACACAAGGTTTTATTGGACGCAGAGTCGGCCCCGGAGTCAATGCTAATGATAGCTATGTTGTTGAGCCTACTAAAATTCGCACAGATTATCAGTTGGAACCAGGAGTAATACAAACGGATCCAACTGACACACGTCGTATAGTTGACGCTATAACTTATCCTGGTATTAATGATGCACTGTCACTTCAGGGTGCTATTACCGACAACAGTGATACCCTTTATACCAGTGACTACTACACCTGGGACCCGTTTGTTGATTTTGACAAGTTTGTAAACTATGCACAGTATTATTGGATTCCCGGTGGGCCTCTAGCGGTAGATGTATCCGCCACCGGGGTTCCACTAACCGATAGCTTTACAGTAACTCGAGCCAACGGCGTATATACTTTCTCCGGAGTCTCCGGCAATAATCCAGCACTTACACTAGTACGTGGTGGTAGTTATACTTTTAATGTAGCACAGAATTCTACAGAAACTCAAAATTTTCGTGTAACCAACAATGACACCAGCTCATGGAATATCGATTATCAGCCCAACCCAACATTAACCTTGGTTCGAGGCAACACCTATGTATTCGATTTGTCACAGTCCTTTCCCTGGGCATTTTACATCAAGACCGAACTTAGTTTTGGTACTACTAATATCTACTCTAATGGTGTGTTTAACAACGGTGGTAGTGCTGGCCTAATTACATTCACAGTACCCCAGGATGCTCCTGATACATTATATTATTGTAATGATGTACAATTTAATCTACGTGGGCAATTTACTATTATTGATGGTACTCCGGGTACCGGCCCAGGATTTTGGATTCAAACTGATCCAGGAATCAACGGTCGCATTCCTACTACACCTAATATTAGCAGTAGAGATGTATTAGGAGTTACCAATAACGGAGAAGATTTAGGCACAGTTACATTTGATGTGCCATTGGCTACAGCACAGAATTTTTATTACAACATGCCTAGCATTGGCACAGTGGACTTGCTTACAGATTTACAATTTGACCAGATCAATAATCAATTTGTGGAATCATTTTTTACAGCCAATCCTACTGGAATTGATGGAATTACAAATTTAGAAAATCGTACCATAGCGTTTATTACGCAAAATTCAGATCCTGATACCGGCGGCTGGCAACAGACTACATTCTTTGACCCACTACTCAATGCAGGCAATGTAGAAAGCGGCCCTGGATCTTATGATTCTGTGGAGTATGACCAGACTACCTACATTACAGATCCAGCGACACAGTATAGTGTATGGCGCATACAGTATCTAACTGCCGAAGGCGGTGGTGGGATCTATATGTCATTACAGTTTGTACAAAATGTAGACCTTGAAAATAAATTTACAGTTGCATTTGGCGCCGAATATTCTAGTACAGGGTGGTACAAAGATACCTCCGGATTCTTTAGTCAAATTCCGTTGCTCACTGCTGATAAAAATCTGCTGTTCTATCAAGACGGCACAGATCCAGAAATATTTGGACAAATTCGTGTAATAGATCTAGACATGTCGGTTACAATTAATGTTGACGATATCTTAGGATCTTCTACTTATAGTAGTCCTAATGGAGTAACATTTACCAACGGCATGAAAGTGGTATTCCGTGGCAATGTTTATCCTACCTCATACCGAAACAATGAATATTATGTAGAAGGGGTAGGCACTGCAATACAATTGTTGCCGGTTACTGATTTCGTTACTCCAGAAACCTATACAAATAATCAAACAATTCCATACGATTTTGCACCATACGATGCATTCACGTTTGATGGGTTTTTAAGTCAACCCACGGTACCGGACTACCTAACTATTAATCGTGCTAGCCCAGATCTGAACGCATGGACTCGTAGCAATCGGTGGTTCCATATTGATGTGATTACTGCTAGTGCTGAATATAATAATGTTACTCCGGTGCTAGATAATAATTTCCGTGCCCGCAGACCAATTTTAGAATATCGTGCAGGTACACGTTTATTTAATTTTGGTACTCAAGGTAAACAAGCAGTAGACATTATTGATTTTACACAAGGCGATGCACTGAGTAATGTAAACGGATCTCTTGGGTACAGTACCGACGGATACACGTTAATCAACGGAAGCACAATTATTTTTGCCAGAGATTCGGATCCAGAAGTACGTAAAACAATTTACAGAGTAGAATTTATTATTCCCGACACTGTTCCGCCGCTAATTCCCGAACCTATAATTGCGTTAATGCCTGTCACAGACGGAACTACATTAATTGATCAGACCGTGGTTATTTTAAATGGAGCCACTCAACAAGGACTTTCGTACTATTATGATGGTGTAAATTGGATTAATGCTCAACAAAAAATTAGTGTAAACCAGCCACCGTTGTTTGATATCTATGATGCCAACGGAATTAGTTTTGGTGATAGAGCAGTATACCCTAGCTCAAACTTCACAGGCAATCCGTTGTTTAGCTACGCCATTGGCGATGCCGCGCCAGATCTTGTGTTGGGATTCCCATTAACCTATCTAAGTTTGACCAACATTGGTGATATTGTTTTTGATAACAATTTTTACGTAGATTCGTTTAATTATACCACTAATAGTGTTGGACAGACTATAGCACTGAGTACAGGATTTGTACGCCAGTACAGTACTCGCGTTACCTTTGACCGAGAGATTGGTTGGCAGACAGCAGTTACCCCTAGTTTGATTCGTCAACAATTTCAGTTTACCTATGCTGGTAGTCCTCTATTGTTAGACGTGGCTGTTAATTCAAACAACACCGTGCCGGCTATACAGATGTTTGCTAATGGCGCCTTCCAGGAATCTTATAATTATCAGTATACTGTGGGCACCAATACAACTACAATTAATTTATTAACCACATATGAGTTGGGCACCTTGATCGAATTGTCAGTGCTCAGCGACCAAGTTAGTGTACAAGGATTCTACGAAGTTCCTATTAACCTGGCCAATAACCCATTGAACGGCAACAGTGAGCAATTCACGCTGGGAACCATACGCAATCATTATAGTACCATTGCACAAAATCTTATTAATTTGTCAGGCCCGGTAATCGGAGCCAACAATACTAGAGACTTAGGCAACATTGGTCCCTACGGTTTGCAGATTCTACAACAAAGTTCGCCATTGACCTTAACCGGTTATTTTATGCGCGATGCCAATTATAATATTTTTGCCTCGTTGGCCTATAACAGTGCAGAATATATTAAATTTAAGTCACAGTTATTAAATGCTGTAACGACATTTGGCATTGCTGAGTACGGTAATTGGACCGTGGCCCAATTACTAGATGCTAGTATGGCACAAATTACAGCGGGCCGCACAAATCTAAATTCATTTTATTGGAGTGACATGGTGCCATCCGGCACAACGTTCATATCAAATTCCTACACAGTTAATCCTATAACTACCAACAGATTTAACACAGTACAAACCTACAACTTTACTGAATCAAATTATTTAGGTTTATGCGTTTATATTAATAATGTGTTGTTGACCCGCGGCGATGGCTATACAGTGTCTACCGAAGGCCCAACACTAACTGTTCTTGCACCATTGGCAACCGGCGATGTGGTTACTATTAATGAATATTCAGATACCGCCGGCAACTTTGTACCCAACACACCTACCAAGTTAGGTCTGTATCCTAAATATGAACCAACGATTTTCTTGGATAACGATTATGTAAATCCTACCCAGGTGATACAGGGTCACGATGGATCGATTACTGTGGCCTTTGGAGACATACGCGATAATGTATTATTAGAATTTGAAACTAGAATATTTAATAATCTTAAAAACGATGGCAACCCTCCTCCATTGGTAGCCGAAGACGTAATTCCTGGCTACTTCCGCACTACAGATTATACACAAGCAGAAATTAATCAAATCCTAGGAGAAAATTTCTTAGCCTGGGTTGGCGCAAACAAACTAGATTACACAGCACAGACCTATATAGCCGACAATGAATTTACTTGGAACTACAGCCAGGCTGGAAACAGACTTGATAATACGCCGTTGTTAGGTGCATGGCGAGGTATCTATCGTTGGTTCTATGATACCTTAACTCCTAATCTTACACCATGGGAAATGCTGGGCTTTGGCGAAATGCCTACTTGGTGGACTGATCGATATGGTCCTACCCCATACACCAGTGATAACTTAGTTCTATGGGACGATCTAGAGGCTGGCTTAGTAGCAGATCCTGTTGCACCATATGTTATACCTAAATATCGCCGCCCAGGGCTAACGTCAGTTATTCCTGTAGACGGCCAAGGCGAATTGGTATCTCCTTTATACAGTGTGGTTGGTGCATACAATCCACAAGGCTTTGTTAAGAGCTGGGCGGTAGGCGACGGCGGCCCGGTAGAAGCATCATGGTGGATGAGCAGCAGCTATCCGTTTGCTGTTATGCGCCTACTGCTTTTAACTCGTCCAGCAGAATTCTTTAGTTTGTTCGCCGACCGTGATCTATACAAATACGATGCTGATCTTGATCAATATCTCTACAACGGTCGTTATAGAATACAACCACAAAATATTCAAGTATATGGCAACGGTGTTAGCAAGGCCAGTTATATTAACTGGATTGTGGATTATAATCAACAGTTGGGCATTGATAGCACAGATGCGCTGACTACCGACTTGGCCAATCTCGATGTAAGATTATGCTATCGTGCCGCATCGTTTGTGGCGCAACAAAATCTAAACATGTACTTGGAAAAGAGCGCACCACAGAGTCAAAACGCCAGCCAGTTGATCCCTCAAGAGAGTTACAATTTATTATTGTATAAAAATCAGCCGTTTAACCGTATAAACTACAGTGCTGTGATTGTGGAAGTAGTCGAGGGTGGCTACAGTGTGTATGGGTATAGTACCTCTGATCCGTATTTTTCTATATTGTCCAGCAAGGTAACAGGACTTACACAAACCCTTACTGGTGGAAATATTTCAGTGACTGTGCCAACTCAATATACCAACCGCACCGCACAAATACCCTACGGATACACCTTTACTAACTTAGCCGGCGTGGTTGATTTCTTGTTGAGCTACGGTGAATACCTGACCAGCCAAGGTCTTACATTTACTGCGCAAGAAAACAACTATACGTTAAACTGGATACAAATGGCCCAGGAGTTCCTGTACTTTGCTAACCAAGGCTGGGCAGCCGGCACTATTATTAATTTGAATCCATCGGCAACTCAGGTTGTATCCTTCAAGGCCGGAGCGGTAGTAGATTCTATTGTAACCTACACTCCAGAAAATCTAGTGTTGGATCAAAACCGCCAGGCACTAAATGCTAGAGATTTGATCATACGTCGAGAAGGAAACACGTTTACTCTCAGACCTGGGGCTGGCGGTGGCCATACCATTAGTTACTTACAATTAAAATTTACCGACTACGAAGATATGGTTGTCCTGGACAACACTACAATCTTCAATGACCTAATCTATAATACCATCACAGCCGAGAGACAAAATCGTCTCAAATTAAGGGCGGCTACTTCAACCCAGTGGGATGGTACGTTAAATGCCCAGGGCTTTATCTTAAATCAAGATAATGTAGTAGCATGGAAAGGCAATACCAAATACACCAAGGGCGATATTGTTATTTACAAAAACAATTATTGGCAAGCATCGACTATTATACAACCCAAGACTACCTTTGAATATGCTGATTGGTATAAGAGTAATTACGCCCTTATACAACAAGGTTTATTACAAAACTTAGCCACCAAGGCTGATCAATTGGCCAATAGCTATGATACACAAACTGCTAATCTTAATAATGACAATGATCTGTTGGCATTTGGCCTAATTGGATTTAGACCAAGACAATACATGGTTGATTTAAATCTAAGTGATACTAGTCAAGTTAACCTTTACCAACAATTTATTAAGACCACCGGTAGTAAGCGGGCCACAAACTTGTTTACCGAGGTTAATTTCAATAATCTAGCAGGCCAATACAACATATATGAAAACTGGGGGATATTGGCCGGTACATATGGCGCACAAGCCAATCGTAGTTGGTTTGAAATAGCCCTCAATGAGTCAGTACTAACCGGTAACCCTAGCACAGTGCAAATTATTCAGCCTGGTGAACCTAGTTTAGCCGAGCAATCTATATTATTAAGTAATCTTTGGGCAGAAAGTTATGCCATACCTAATACTGATATATTGTCCACAACTTATTCTAGAAATCTAGATACCGCATTGCCCACAGCTGGTTATGTCAATATCGATGAGGTAGACATCACAGTATTCAATCTTGATAATCCTTCGGCCATTGCTGCAAACTTGAGCACCGTCGGTAATGGTACTAAAATTTGGGTGGCACAGGTCAATAGTTACGATTGGGGCATTTATCAGTGCGACCAGGTACCGGGCCGATTAACACAGTTAACAGATAACCTTAACGGTACTAGCCGTGCTCAGTTTAGCACCACAGTTACTCTAGCAGTAGGCGATCTAATAATTATTCGTTATTTTGACACAGCGGTAGATGGAGTGTATCGTGTATTAAGTAGGCCTACTATTGACACGGTGGTTATTCAATACGAATTTACCAACTCCAACCAAACCACACTTACTGGCACTGGCATTGTATTTTATCTGCAGACCATGCGTGTAAGCCAAGCCAGCGATGTCGGAAACTTGCCGTACGCCACTCGATTAGTACCAGGTGCGACTGCATGGGTTGATAATAATGGCTCAGGACAATGGGAAGTTATAGAAAAACAAAATCCGTTTACACCAGCTCAACTGATATCTCAAGAGCCTCTTCAAGAAGATTCGTTGTTCGGACTCAGCATATCTCAGAGTGCCAACCATTATAGTTTGTTAATTGGCGCACCCAATTCAGATTCTGGTTTGGGAATATTATACACATATCGTCGTAGCAATGTTGGATATGTAAAAAACACAGAATTACAACTCTCAGCAACAGACACAGTAGGGTATGGTAACAGTGCAGACTTTGGTAATGCAACCTGGGCCGTGGCTGGCGCCAGTGCCAGTAATTCCTCTGCAGGATATGCCACAGTAATATACCTAGTACCAGGATCCAACGAGTATGTACAAACACAGTTATTAGTAGCTCCAGACGAGGATTTTAGTGCAATAGAATTTGGATCAGCAGTAAAAATAAGCGATGACGAGCGGTGGATGTATATCACAGCACCGGCTGGCAACAAAATATATGCCTATGGTCGAGTTGATGTGCCAGAACAATATACATCCTATGTAACAGATGGCATTACCTATGCGTTTAACTATAGTGATAGTATTATGATTGATTTTGCCTATCCTGGGCAATTGTTGGTAACCTTTAATAATACCGCACAAACATATGGCGTAGATTATACCCTCTCCGGAACTATGGTTCAGTTTATATCCGCACCACCACCTAATAACATAATAACTATTCGTCGGAGAGCATCAGTTCAGCTAGATTCTACTACATACCAAGGAGTAATTCAATCTAGCACCACAGGATCCGGGTCTGGTGCTACATTTACTGTAAACAATACCCGAGGAAATTATTCAGTTAGCCTAACAGCTCCTGGTATTAATTATGCCGTTGGCAACGATGTAGTCATTGACTACACACAAATTGATCCTTCAGGAAGTGCAGCCAATAATATTACCATTACTGTAACTGAGGTCACCGATGGCGGCATTACTGGATTTACCTGGATTGGCAGCGGAGTAGACAATACCGCGGTATTTTTGTTAACTGATTATTTGTATACCGCTACCACATACGATTCGTTTACAGTTATAGTCAATGGAGTGTTACAACGCCCTTACATTGACTACACATTTAGCAGTGGAACCCTTACATTTATTACTGTTCCTGCGGCAGCCGCGGTAATCATAGTTAACTCTGGAGTAGGCGGAGCTTATTGGCAGTATGTAGATTCTCTTACAAATAATTATTGGCCCATTGAGGTTGATGCCAATGCCAGACTTGGCAACAGCATTACTACCGATAGTCTAGGTAGACAAATCCTAGCCGGTGCACCATATGATAGTGCACCTAATGCCGATGGTGATATTATTGCCAATGCTGGCGCGGTGTATGCATTTGATCGCAGCGTAATCGAGTACATTATCACCGATGCTGAACAATTAAGCTACAGCATCCCCGGAGACTATACAGATCCTGTGGCAGTGATATTAAATAATCAATACTTAACCAACACCGCTCAATATATCGATGGTCAGTTTACTGTAAGCGGGTCAACTATTATATTATCTAGCTCAATAACATTGACCATAGGTGATACTTTAGAAATCGAAACTAATCAATTCCAGTTTATACAAAAATGCATAGCCGACACTGTATTTGATGAGGCTGATTTTGGTCAAGCTGTGGATATTTGCCCTAATAATTGTAGTGTATATATTGGAGCGCCACTTGATTCCTATGCCACAGGTATAATTCAAGCGGGTATGGTACAACGTCAAGTAAACCAGTCTAGAATTTACGGAATAACAACCAGCACAGTGGCCAACCCTGTATTAACCTCCGGCGATACCCTACGCATCAACAACATAGAAGTAACCGTACCATTGTCTCCAGATAACACAGTGGCCGGTTTTGTGGATGCGATCAATGCTGCTAATATATCTAACGTTATAGCATCAACTACCCCGGATGTATATCTATTCGGCGATGGAGTTACACAACTATTTGAAATTGGAAATATTTACTCATCTGCATCAGCATATACCACAGTGGTCTATGTCAACGACGTCTTACAAACAGCCAATGTAGATTATACCTATAACAATGCTATACAACAAATTGCATTTGTCTCTGCGCCAACTGCGGGCTCTACAATTTTAGTAGTAGCTGGCCGCATGACAGTCAACGTAATTAACAGCGTCGCTGCGACAGTGTTTAACAAACTTACAGTGTTGCCTGGCGTAACTGCTGATGGTAGTACCATCGGGTCAGCATTTTATGACCTTGGATTTACAACCTATGCTTACACGCAGACCATTGTTAGTCCTAACCCTACAGACTATGCTTATTTTGGTCAATCTCTTAAGATTAACACAACCGCTATAAATTTAGTTGTTGGCTCTCCAAACGGAACTGTTTATAAGCCAACTACATTTGACGATGCCCAAACTTATTTTGATGAGCGCAGCACAACCTTCTTTACAACCATAGTAAACAGTGGCGTTGCCTACACATTTGATTCTCTACCAAGTTCTGATAATTCTTTAGCCAACCCGGGTAAGTTTGTATTTGGCCAACAATTATATAATGATGGCATGGAAGTAGGAGATGAGTTTGGATACTCTGTAGATTATCGTAATGATCGTGTGGTTATTGGATCTCCTGGCATTGAACTTATAGAAGGCTATGAAGGTATTGTGTTTGATGGTGATGTTAGTGTATTTGATAATCCCAACGATCTTCCAGTGTGGACCGTAATCCATACTCAACAACCAATGGTGGATGTAAATCTTATTAATTCTGTTTATTCATATGACAAGTTGTTAAACAGTACTCAAACATATTTTGATTACATTGATCCACTACAAGGCAAAATTTTAGGTGTTGCCCGCAGAAATATTGATTTTATTGGCGCTGTTGATCCAGCAAGTTATAACACTGGTTCTGTGCATAATATAGGCACCAGTTGGGGGCCAGCACACGAAGGTGAAATCTGGTGGGATACTAATTCAGTTAGATTTATTGATGCCAACCAAGACAACATAATCTATGCTAGTCGCAGATGGGGCCAAGTGTTCCCAGGTAGTACCATTGATATCTACCAGTGGGTTGCAAGTTCTGTTCCACCAGTTAATTATGCCGGCACCGGAGCTCCGCTTAGTACCACTAACTACACCGTACATTCCTCAATCGACAATCAAGGTCTATTAATTACTACCTATTTTTTCTGGGTACGCGGAATCAACACAGTGGTAACCGCAGCTGGAAAAACTCTAAGCGCCACGGCTATTGCTAGTTATATTTTAAATCCAGCAGGCAGTGGACTACCTTACATAGCCGCGTTAACTGCCAATGCCATAGCCATATACAATGCCAACACGTTATTGTCAGCCTCTGATACTATATTACATGTAGAATATGATCGTCAGGCCATTGGTGGCGACAACAACATCCATACTGAATATGCGTTTATTGCCGACGGCAAAGCCGAGGCATTCTTAGATGCCAATTTGTATCGCAAATTACTAGACAGCTTGTGTGGAGCAACTACCACAGGCGCAGCCGTACCAGATCCATTATTAAGCCCTGGCATGCAACACGGTGTACAATTCCGTCCACGCCAAAGCATGTTTATTAATCGCTTCAAGGCCTTGGAAAATTATCTAGGCCGGGCCAATACAGTGTTGGCACAATACCCAATTAGTGAGACCCGTAGTTTTAATTTGTTAAACAGTAGTGAACCTACACCAGCCGCCGATACCGGTGCCTGGAACTATGAGGTAGCCACACTTGAAATTTTATCATATCAAGATCTTGCATTGGTTCCTATCGGTTACAAATATTTGGTATTATCAGATGCCGACCAAAGCGGTCGCTGGACCATTTATGAAGTGGCTCAAGGCACGTTACCAGGTCAACTAATATTAAATTTAGTTCGGGTACAAAACTACGATACACCGTTGTACTGGAGTTATATCAACTGGTATCGCGTTGGATATAATAATAGTATACAGCCCGTGGCTACTGTGGCCAATACCGCAGGGCTGCAGACATTAAGTTTAACTACTGCACCAGTTGGCAGCAGTGTCAAAGTCACGGCCAATGGCCAGGGCAAGTTTGAAATTTACCTGCGCAGCCTTACTGGGTGGGATCGTGTTGGTCTTGAAGATGGTACCATTGAGTTCAGTGAGGTGCTTTGGAATTATCAGTTAGGCGGCTACGGCTTTGATACAGAAGTATTTGATGCACAGTATTTTGATCAAGAGCCTGTGATTGAGACTCGCCAAATTATAAAAGCTATCAACGAAGAATTATTCATTGACGATCTATTAATTGAACGTAACCAATCTTTAATGTTGGTATTCCAGTTTATCTATAGTGAATTCACCAGCCCACATTGGTTAGTCAAGACCAGCTACATTCATGTAGACCACGTGATCCGCGGACTCCTGCCGTATCAATTATATCAACCGGATAACCAGACGTTTGTATTAGATTATCTTGGCGAGGTTAAGCCGTATCACGTACAGACCCTGGCATTTAATTTGATCTATGATGGCATAGACACATTCGCGGGCGCATTAACTGACTACGATGTTCCTGCATATTGGAATCTTGATTTAGATTTTCCACAGTTTGTAAGCCCAATACTAACACCATATACCTATTCCGGCAGTGTAGACCAATCGTTTAACAGCGATGCAGATGCTACCGCACAAATTTGGTTGGAGAGACCATGGAGTGAGTGGTACAATAATTATTTGTTAGGCTGCCAATCAGTTACGGTAACCAACGGCGGCACCGGATACACAGTGACTCCAGACGTGGTAATAACCGGAGATTGCATAACTCCAGCACAACTGACCGCAACTATAAACAGCGCAGGCCTGGTGGTATTAATTACTGTCGTCACCCCCGGGTCTGGGTATAGTACCACACCTGCAATTACATTCACAGGCGGTAATGGATCTGGTGCTGCTGCTGTGGCACACATGGGCAACGATCTAGTACGGTCGATTAAAACAACAATCAAATATGATCGCTGTGAATATGTTAGCACCATTTATGAATGGCAAGCTGATGTAGTATATGTCACTGACGAACAAGTACGTTGGAACAATCGCGTATGGGCATCTAATAGTACACAATCTGCTGCAACATTTAATATTACCTCATGGACTGAAGTTGACGCCGATTCGTTAAACGGCGCAGACCGCACCATGGGATTCTACACCCCTACAGCAAATATGCCAGGGCTTAGTTTACCACTGTTAATAGATGGCATTGATTATCCCGGAGTACAAGTTACCGCCCCAACGTTTAGTCAAAACACCGGATTTGACGTTGGAAATTATGATATTAACCCATTTGATAATTTCTCTGTTGACGAAGTAGGTCGCCCAACGTATGACCAATCGATACTAGATGCCCGCTACTCTAGTGCATATCTAGACCCATACTTAGGAACCAGACCCACCGATATTAATGTAGACGGCGGCGGCTATATAGATGTGTTTAGTAGCCATGCTCCTGAAGAATTAATCCCAGGAAGCGAATTTGATACTTTAGACCTTCGTGTGTATACACGTCCTGGAGCAGATTGGTTGCAACGCGGCCATGGCTTCCCTAGTGCTGTAATTAAATATACGTTAGATTTAACAGAATTATCAATGAGCTTTGTTGGCGTGTTACCCTACACTGCATTGGTATTTGTATCCAACCAAACGCAAAATATAGATTTAGAGTTGGGTACAGATTACACGGTAGATTATGTTGCTCAAGCCGTGAACATTATTCCGGGCGGTAACACACTTGCCGGAGGTATAATAATAATTACTGCATACGAAATCGGCGGCGGAAATCAACTTTACAAAAATATCTACAATGGTGCAGAAGTAGGCAATATGGTCACAGTACCAGTGGACTATTATGAGATTGACGGAACTACGCCACAAATTCAAGAATTTGTAATTTTTGTCAATGGCGTAATAACCACCGATTATACCTATGCGGCCACAGGCAACCACGCAACCACAGTTACCTTTGATACAACCTACACAGATACTGATAGTATTACATTATATGTATTGGCGCCAACAGTAATAGACGTTACCGATACCGCTATTAACTATAGCTGGAGCACCCCACAAACACAGATAATTACCGGTACTGGCTCAACATTGAGTTTTACTCTGGATAATAGTTTAATCTATGTAAATCCAGATAGTTTAATAGTTACAGTCAACGGTGTCCGTGCTAGAACCGCAGCCGGTATACGGCATGTGGGTGATGGCAGTACTGCCTACACCTTGCCAGACAGATTAGGATTTAGTCAGTCTATAATTGCCGACAACCAGGTACACGTTTATGTCAACGACGTCGCGCAGATTTTAAGTGTAGACTTTGTAGTAGAACCATATGATGGCACTCCACGAGAAGTAATATTCTCTACAGAACCTGCATTTGGTTCAGAAATTTTAATCTATGTAACAACTGATACACAGTGTTATGTAAATGGCAATCAGTTGGTGTTCAATTCAGGCGGCGGACTTGTTCCTGGGCTTGGAGATATTATTGCTGCAACAACCTGGAATGATACCCGTCAACAAAAAATATTGAGTCAATGTTTTGTAGGACCAGTTACAGTTGGTGTTACTGTAGTCGAGGCATACGACAGCACTGATTTTGATATAGGTACAATAACAGGCGATACTGGAAGTTTTGATTACAGTTCTGGTATTGTTATAACAACAAACAATCTTGACATGGGAGTAGTAATAACCGATCCTGATCGCCTGTGGGTATCATTAAATGGTCGTAGATTATTTAATAACGCAGGATTTACAGTAAGCGGCACTGAGGTGATTTTATCATCTGGCGTCCTAAGCACAACCGATGTGGTTATGATTACCCAGTTTACAAATTTTGTGGTTCCAGAGGCCATGGCTTTCCGCATATTCCAAGACATGCGCGAGATACAGGCCACATATCGTATCACACCAAACACAACAACTGTTACCACCGACCCTGTGGCTATTACTGATGATATAATCTATGTAGCCGATGCATCTGCACTTCCAGAACCAAACTTTGATGTTAATGCCTGGGGTGTGGTAACTATTGATGCCGAGCGTATTATGTATCGTGAAAGAAACACCGTTGATAATACTATTAGTGGGCTATTAAGAGGTACTGCCGGCACTGCAATTACAACACATAGCACTGGTTCCATAGTGTATAATATAGGACGAGGAAATTTATTGCCAGTAGACTATCAAAATTACATAGTTAGCGACAGTACATTGGGCGACGGATCTACTACAGAATTTACCGCTGTAAATATAAACACAGAATTTGAAGATAGTACTATAATTGATGAAACCGTAGAAGTGTATGTAGGTGGCATACGGGTATATCAATCAAACGATAGTTCAATAACCAATGGATATACATTTATTGCCAATAATCCGGTAACTATATCCTTTGATATTGCTCCTCCGTCGGGAGTTGAGGTTACAATATTAGTACGTAGAGGAGTCACATGGTATGCACCAGGCGCCACTACCGCTAGTAACGGAGATCCACTCCAAATTACCAATACACCAGCTGCAAGGTTTTTACGGGGACTATAACCAAGGTAAATAATATATGAGTGAAAATATCATGCCTAACCAACCCAACACCGCCCAAAAATCTGCGGCTAAACGACCCAACGAAACCGGAGCTATTTCGGTTGAGGGTTTTATAAAGATTTTTGATCCTGCTACCAAAAAAGTATTTGTGGAGAAACGAGCATGATCCTTACACCTAGTTTAACCAGCATACAGGGCTTTTTAAAAGTTTACGACCCACAATCGGGTGAAGTATTTGTAGACAAAAAGAATGCGATTCATTACGAAAATATCAGTATTTGTATGGCCAATACTCTAGCTGACAGGAATACTGGCTTCATTTATAAAATGGCCTTTGGAAATGGGGGTAGTGCTGTTGATCCTACCGGTGTTATTACATATTTGCCACCAAATACCACTGGACAAAATGCCAGCTTATACAACGAAACTTATAGCAAAGTGGTAGACGATAACTCAGCCGCCGACACTGATCCTACTAACAACTATATGACTGTGGTGCATACGTCAGGGAATGTTTACACTGATATTATAACCACTTGTTTGTTAGACTACGGCGAGCCTGCCGGTCAACAAGCCTTTGACAATTCAACCAATTTTAATGGTGAATATGTGTTTGATGAACTAGGCTTACAGTGCTGGAATGGTTCGGCTAGCAATTTGTTGTTGATTACCCACGTTATTTTTCACCCGGTGCAGAAGAGCTTAAATCGCCAAATCCAAATAGATTATACTCTGCGCATTCAAACGTTAACGAACTTGAGTGCGGCATAAATATGAGCATATTACTTTGCGGTAAATACATGAATACGGAGCAATAAATGTCATATACAATTAACTTAACAGATGGTGCTTTATTTGCTACCATAGCAGACGGTACAATTAATACCTCAAGCTCAATGACCTTGGTAGGTAAAAATTACGCTGGATACGGCCAATTTTTAGACACCAACTTCATGCACTTGTTAGAAAATGCATCAAATACTACACAGCCGGGTGCGCCAATTACAGGACAACTTTGGTGGGACAGCGGCAACGGTGTGCTTAAGGTCTATCAAGGCACTACATTTAAAAACGTAGCAGCCGCTACTTCTAGTACCGTTGCTCCAGCAGGAAGTATTAGTGTAGTTGGCGATTTATGGTATGACAGCGTTAACGCACAATTAAACATATACACAGGAACAACCTGGTTATTAGTCGGCCCACAATTTACTTCGGGCACAGGTATCACTGGTGCTATTCCTGCCACAATTACAGATAATGTATCCGTAACCCATGTGGTTACAGAATTGTATGTAAACGATGCTATCGTGGGTATTATTAGTAAAGATACTGCGTTCACTCCTGCTATAGCTATTCCAGGATTTACCACAGTACGCCCTGGTATTACCCTGGCTACTACCGTTGCTGGCGTTGCACAGTTATTCCAAGGCACCGCTACAAATGCAAATACCCTAAATTCGTTGGCCAGTACATCGTTCATGAGAACTGATGCTAACACATCTACCAGCGGCACTGCGTCGGTGCTTAACAACACTGGATTAGCAGTGGGCGCCAACAGTGATTTTAGAGTCACTATATCCGGAACCGATGTTACATTAAGAAATCAAACATCGGGCGGCAATCTTTATCTTGGTGTTAACGTTGCAGGAAACACTACTCCAACACTGACCATGTTTGGCGCAAACGGCGCTATCAGTGGTAATCAAATCAACGCCAACTATGCCGACGTTGCAGAACGTTTTGAAGCTGACACCAGTTATGCTCCTGGAACTGTAGTTGAGCTCGGCGGAACAGCAGAAATCACTCAATCGACACAAGATTTAAGCGAATCTGTGTTCGGGGTCATAAGTACACGAGCAGCATACTTAATGAACAGCCAAGCCGGAACAGACATTACACACCCACCTGTTGCAATGACCGGTCGAGTTCCCGTAAAAACTATCGGACAGGTATTTAAAGGCGACAGATTAGTCAGCGCCGGAAACGGTATGGCAAGAGCGGCATTAGCCGGCGAAGCTACAGCATTTAATGTTATCGGTCGCGCACTTCGAGATAAATTAGATACAGGCGAAGGCACTGTGGAAGCTATAGTAACAATTAACTAATACCAAGGATCAAGTAATGACATATTCAGCAGGCGGATTAATTCAAGCAACGGACTATAATGGCTTTGTTAGCACTACAGCCGGAGCAAACGTTAATGCCACATGGAGTACGGGCGCTACTAACTCCGGCTGGGGCCAAACAGCCATCGGTACGGTAGCTGCAGCCGGCACTGTAACTGCCACACAGTGGGCCAGCTTGGTCAACACTCTCTCTAGTATGGGTAGTCAAACCGGCACAACAATAACAGCAAGAACAGCGCCAACCGCAGGTACAACAATTGCTGTGTTGGCCGCTGTAAACACCGACTTAACAAACTGCTATAACAATCGTGGTAATGCTGTGGGATCTGGTACTGCATACGGAACATTCTCAGGAACAACAAGTAAAACTACTGCCACAGGAGCAGGTACTGCAGCGTGGACAATTACATTCACACACACTGTAACATTCCCAAGTGCAGATCAAGCACGTTACTTCTGGAACGCCGGAGGCATTGTAAAACTCCAATACGGTAAATCGAGCACAGGCACAGATACTGATCCAGACTGGAACACTCTTGCAGGCTGGTGTGGCAGTATTAATATCACAGGCAGAGCACAAACTATTGCTGCACAAGCATATACAGGTACTACACGTCTTGGTGGCACTGGTGGTACACAAACCACTTTGGCTACGGCTACAGGTTGGTATGCCCTTATCGGAACTCCAACTACCTTATTCCAGTTAACCAATTCTACAGCACCTTACACAGGTGAATACATTCGCACCACAGCCACAGCAACGTCGACTACAGTATTGACCTTGGTCACAACATGGGTTAGTGATGGTTCAAGTGGTGCGGGCACCAGTGCTAACATTTCTGGCGGTACTGCTGTGGGTAGTCCAAGCACCTCAATCGGAGCTGCAACAGCGCCAACTACATTGGTTACTTATATTCCACCAAGTACAACTTACTTGGCAAATTCCTGGGGCACACCTACTATTGCTGCCAGCGTAGCCTAATAGTAACACCAGTATTACCAAAAGCCCCGCAAGGGGCTTTACCTTATCCGCCTTTTGTAGTATAATAAACATATGAATACTGACGAACTTATTGCACACGCCCGTGCCCGTTTTGACCATGCGGCTGCACGACGAACCCTCAAGGAAAAATATCAAGGAAAAATGATATTTGGGTGGAACGGTGGCATGTGGCAAGCAGGCCCAGAATTACAAAACACTCTATTGGCCTGCCCAGGAACCGAAGCTGTGTTATTAGATTTGTATGAAAATCCAGTTAAGGTTGCAACAAGAGAACTAATGACCATGAGTCAAGAACGCTGGCAAGAACAAATGAATGCCTGGCTTGCAGAATACGAAGAATTAAACAAAAACAGATGACCACTGGCGCATTAATTTTTGCATTTAACAATGAGCAGACCGATTATGTTGCCATGGCCGAATGGTCTGCTAAAAATATCAAGCGTCATCTCGGCATACCTACACGGATTATTACCAACGAAGATGT
>Ga0247839_1003179_pt1 | contig 23115 bp, 36 predicted proteins | sample LaCruzMarch2015__6_FD_192405 | JGI IMG/M metagenome (GOLD analysis project Ga0247839, IMG submission 192405) | Freshwater microbial communities from meromictic Lake La Cruz, Castile-La Mancha, Spain - LaCruzMarch2015_16m | ecosystem: Environmental > Aquatic > Freshwater > Lake | place: Spain... | reverse complement strand
TACAAACGTTTTTTTAATATGCAATAGATTTAATCAATTAAGTTTTGATTTTATCAAATATTTAACAATAAGATAGATTAAACCAATAACTAATAACATTAAAAATAATTTGCCGGATGATATTTGGAATATCTGTAATGGTGTGAGTTTCTTTTCAACCTTGACTGTTTCAATCACTTTTTTTTCGAATATACTATCATGCTTGTATACAGTGTCTTTAATCAGCGTATATTTATTTTTGTATTCGGTACGAAATTTATTGATGTAAATCGTATCATTTAGCTTGTAAATATATACACTGTCGGACTTTGATATATAAACGCTGTCGATTTTGATTTTATCAATGTAACTCACCCGGTCGATATATTGAATATCCTTTTGAGTTTTGCAACTACTTAGAGCAAAGATCAAAAAGCAAAGAATAAAGATAGTTAGATCTTTCATGCCGCTTTCTTTTTAGTTGGTTTTGGTAGTTCGTCGCCGTTTATCCGTTCATGGCAGTTTTGGCGAAAACATGCCCATTCCTGTAGTTCTTTAATAATCTTATCTTTAAACTCACCGTTTTCGAAAATCATTTTTACCTGTTGATTAACCACTGTAGATATATCAACATCATCCCGTTTTTTATTCATCCACTTATCAATTAGCTTCATGCCAATTGCGCCGGCTGTGGCTCCGATGCCTGAACCCGCTCCGATATATCCGTATATCGACGGGTCGGATAATGTGTTTTGAATTAGTTGTAAAATTAGCATATATAAAATTATATGATTGTCAGAATTTGTTTTAGTTTCATATTATACTTTAATTAAACGCATAACTCCGCCTTGTGTTGTTATTGCTACTTCATTACAAGTATCGTCTGCATCTTTTATCTCTCTTGCAAAATTAGCATCTGAACATAAAAGATAAGTGTTTGCTTTTAGTGCTGAATTAGTTCCATCTGCATTTACTATTCCACTACCTAAAGCAGAAAATCCTGTTGCATTTGTGCCATTAGCAGTATTCCAATAAGTATTACCTGATAACTTTAAAGCATTACCACCATAAGCTGCAAGCGTTGTTAAATCAGCTCTTAAAGGAACTCTATAACCCCAAAGTGTGGTTGGATTTGCTAAGTTATAATAATCAATGTCTATCTTTAATAATAAAGCAGCGAATTTATTATATTCTTTACCATATAATGCACCACTATCTACAGTTGTTTGACAGTTTCTCCAAAATCCTGCTGCTTTAACTGCTGCATAAGTTTTTTGTTCAACTGTACCTGCTGTTTGTGCATAGATACCATCATATAGTTCTTGTGAGCCTGACCAACCTATTTCTTGAATAGATATGTTGTCAATATCTATGCAACTACCTAATGCGGTATTGATATTTTGAAGTGTTAGTTGAGAATTAATTGCTTTATAAAATACAGTTTTCAAACCAATAGAAGTAGGTAAAAATCCTCCGTAGTCTTCACTCCATAATGAAACATTATTAGTGTATAAAACCTCGTACTGTAATTTATAATATTTTCCTACTGTAGCTAATCCAGATTTAGATGATAACTTGCCTCTATCAACACCATTTGATTCTATTCTACAGTAGCCATTACTAATTACTGTATTAGCCGCTTTGCCCCACCATAATGTATCATTACTAAATTCCCTATCAGCTATATTAACAATTTTCTCAACATTTCCAGCAGCTTGTATTTCAGCAATAACATTACCCATTGGGGTAGCTGCCATTTCACAATTACTACTACTCCAAGTTTGAGTTCCTATTTCAACACTTTCTATTTCAGGATAAACTGAACGTAGATATGTGTATTCTGCTGTTACTTGTGTAGGTGTTAGAGCTTGTGAGCGGATTATGTGGGATTTAATAACTATTCCTGAATCTCTATTTGACTGGTTAAATCCACGAATTATAGAATTAAATCTGAAAGATGTATTAGTTGTTAAGTTATTAATTAAAGTGTTGTTCAAATAAGTTTTTAAAATACCGTTTTCTGCTATAAAACTAAGTACAATATTTTTACCTATAATTGGATTGCTATCACCAAACCCATAAAATGCAGCTCCATATGTAGAATAAAAACCGAACCTATTAGTTAAATGCCTAACAAATAAAGAATATGAATTTATCACATCTCCAGCATAACAAATGTAATCTTTATTATCTCCATTCCAATTCAAAACAGTAGTAACACTCCAACTCTCATTAGCAGCAAAACTAATAGTAAGATGTGTCATATAATTACCACCACCGTTAGGATTCTTAATTCCTAACTTTTCATTAGGTGCTATGTTACCACAGAGATAAGGACGTGAAGTGGAGGTTGCTTGAGTTGCGTTATTTTGATAATTATTAAAATCTAAACTATAAAGTTTACTAACTCTACCACTTTCAATCTTTGAACCAGCTTCACCAAGCCAGCCGAATCGTATAGACTTATCCATACGATTAGCTTGACATACTTTTAGATAGTCTGTGGTAACTGAATCACTTCTAACAGCACTATATACACTATCAGCTACAACATTCTTTTTGTATCTGCGAAACATCCAAGTGTACATATATCGGATGCGTTTCTTTTGCTCGTTCACTATGTCGACCATAATTTTATTCTCCCCAAAATAAAGTTATTGCAGTAGTACCTCTAATCTCACAATTAAGCCAATTACCATTAACTGCATCGTAATCGGTATTAAGAGCGTATAAAGCCCAAGTAGCTGTGTATCCTGTAAAAGGTTGCTCACCAATAGAACCTCCTTTAAGCTTAATGCGGAATGGCTTGTAGGCTTTAGGATTGGCAATAGTAAATGCCGTAGCACCTGTAAGCGGATTAGTGAATCTATCGAACACATCGAATGCCGCTAAGTCGAGAGCAGTTTCGTTGGATAGCAATGTTTTTTTGCCCACATAAATTAAATTTTCAATACCTGGTTTGGTAAGTGGTACAGTCATTACCACCATTGCCGATCCACTCCAAGCGTATTGTACGTTTGTATCGCGGTTTATATAAATTGATAACGATGACGGTGGAATTATTAACCATTCACCATTAAAGTAAATAGATAATTCTTGATAATCTGTAATATACATTACCTGTTCTTCTTGTGGGTCTGATGGTAATACATCCCAATAGTCTACAAAATTTGTTTGGCGTTCCTGTAATTCTAAAATATCATCTTGCAGTTGCACGATGATTAAATCGCGATACGATAATTCATCCGTAATGCCTTTTTGACTTATTGAATGAATGCGCGATGTACCGGGTATTTGTTTTACTCCTAACTTTAGCATTTTATACCTCCTTGTTATAGGTCATTTCTACTAAAATACGTTTGTCAGTTCCCGTACCTGTAAAGCGAATGTTAGTGGCCTCGTCTATTACAACATCGGGGCGGTTAACGAATTCCCAACCATCGCCGGGAGCTAATGGGATGTTATCGTTTATCAACGCTTCACAATCGCCAATGTTGGTACAAAAGATAGTGCCATATCCATCGGGGCGATGGATGGTATTGTCGGTAATTACTTTGTTTTTGGTTGTTGCTTTATATTTCATAAGATACGAATTTAACGAATTAAGAAAACTAATTTTACGAATTTTTGCGAATTGCACGAATTAATATATATGCTCCGATGCCGGTGAGTATTAATGCTCCGGCACTAATGCCTACAACTGTTTTTAAATTAATGTTTTTTTTTTAAGATACTTGTCTACATACGCTTTAAATTCGCGTACTGTGATTTGTAAATCTTTGTTTAAATCGATGCCCGGGTTTGCTTTGGCAATTATGGCGGGTGTTAAACTTTTTGTTTGCATAATGTATGTTTCGGGTTTACCAAGTGCAACCGGGAAAAAAGTAACTAAATATAAATCGTGTACATTTTTAATTCGTCCGGCATAAGGCGCGAAGTACTTAAAAACATAATCGAGCTGTTGAACATTTGTCATGTTGTACAGTTCTTTGGTTGTAGTTCCTAAACCTTTGGCGGTTGATGGCATAAACTGTATTAGTCCGGTTGCTCCACCGTTGGCATTAACAGCCTGTGGATTTAATCCGCTTTCGGCATACATTACCAACATCAACCAATCAGGCTGAATAAGCAACTTTTGACAAATTAATTTTACCTTATTGATAAAATCTATTTTATTGGATTTAATATATTCTTCGTAAATCATGTTTTCAATTATCAATTATCAATTTTCAATTAAACTACGTGTTTTTTTATCATTGCCATTACTTTGAGAACTGAAGTATAATAATTTGGATCGGTTGCGTAACCTCCTTTGTACACTTCGTCGAAAAACTTTACCGGATCGCGTTTGTAGGCAAATGCTTTGTTATAGCTGCCTTGTGTTTGCAAGTTGTACGCATAATCGGCAAATGCTTGTACGGGGCTGTCGTAAGCACGGAACGCACGTTTTACCTTCACTTTTGCTCCGTTCATATATTCGTAAGTAGTAAGGAACTGTTTTTTTCCTGTATAATTGCTGCCGGCGGTCATGCCAAAAAAATTATACTTTGGCGCCGATCGTCCCCAACCACTTTCCCAAGCTGCCTGGCTCATTGTTACAAGCGATGGAACGCCGTATTTAACGGCAACCATATTGGCGTAAGGGGTGTATTTTGCTACGAATTGTTTTACAGTCATACAATCAATTACGAATTATTAATTACGAAATTATTTTCAAAATATATGCTCCGCCTGATAACCATATTAACCAATTTAATTTTTTCTTTTCATCTGCCGGATACGGGTCTTTTTCTCCATTTTTGGCGTGCCATATATCCGATTCGCGAAACCAACCAATTGCCATCCGATCACAAAATTTCAAGTTTGCTTCCAACCAAACTTTACCGGCTTCAGGTGCGTAATAATTTCCGGTTGTTGTACCGATTACATTTGTAGTATCGTTGTACGATTTAAGTATTTTTGCATCATAACTGCGAATACATAAACCCCTATCCCATACAGGCTGCATAAAACAGTTGGCCCAAGTACATTGAATTTTAATCGGTAGTCCTTTTATTTCTTCGTCGAATGAATAAATAAATCCATTTTTAGTTTCTGGCAATATAATAGGTTCTTCTTCTTGCTCAGGAACTATATAATCATCTTGTTTGAGTTCATCTTCATCATTATCAGGAACTACATAATCATCTTGTTTGAGTTCATCTTCATCATTATCAGGAACTACATAATCATCTTGTTTGAGTTCATCTTCATCATTATCAGGAACTACATAATCATCTTGTTTGAGTTCATCTTCTCCACCAACCGGCTCTAAAAAGTCATTAACAATAACTTCATCTTCTGTACTGGGTGCAATTAAGTCATTCATTGTTGGTTTTTCAATAGTAACATAATTATTATTAGTGCTTGTATTGTTATTAGGAACTAATAAATCATCAGATGTTGATGTTGTTACAATTGCATTATTTTCGTTAAAACCAACTAAATTATTCTCGTTAACTAATGGTTTTAAAACTCTAACTTTTTTTTGTGTCATACTATTAATTATTAGTTCGTTTATTAAAAATAAATTTATCAGCTATCCATACACCCGCTAAAATCAGTGCTCCGGTTTTTACGGTTTGCATTATGCCGCCGGTTGATGCGTCGCTAATTGCATCGTTGGCAATTTTGGCGTTTGCGGCGTTTTCTTTCATTAATTTGTCATAAACTTCTGCCGGTAAGTATTTTATTAAATCGGCTGTGAGGTCGGATGATAAACTAAAATCTGCTTTTGCTTCTTTTTGTAAAGCTTTAAAAATGCCGTAAGCAATTGCCGCCGATGCTGCTGAAACTATTGCTAAAATAATAATTACTGCCGTGGTCGAAATAACAAACCCGATGCCGGGTGCATTCATAAAATTTACAAGGGCCTGGTTGTATTTTGACAATTCGGGATGCTCTCCTTCTTTTATGTTTTCAACATGCCCACCGTTTTTGAGGGTATTGTTTCGATAGATTAATTTTGCCTGAAGATTAAACAAACGTTGTTTAAATTCGATGGGAACCGCTCCCCCGCTTTCGGTCATTAACTCTAAACCGCGAGCACACAAAAGATTTTTTTCGAGTATGGATTTATGTAATTCCAATAATTCATCTAAAGTACTTTGAGCGGAATGTAACATTTTATCATCTGAAACTTTTGCCCATTGTGCCAAATTTTCAGAAAATATATATCCGTAACCTGTATTATATTTAATTTGGTATGCTTTCGAACCATCCGAAAAAATTAAATAACGACCTGTGAGTGTTGCAGCTACATTTGCATCAAGCGAAACCGTAACCGTGCGATATTGCCCCGTTCCTGTTGGTTGTGGTGCATCTGCCCCAATCTCTACCGTTTGCAAAGATTTAATCTTTTGCCCGGCGATGGAACTATCGTATTTTGTAAATATATTTTCGTACATACCAATTACTTTTTAATCAACATACCTTTTACAGATGTATAGTCTAATTCAATACCGAACCCTGCTTTAATTTTTTCGCCTGTAGCTGCGAAATTTGCAATAAATTCCAATACCTGAATAAATTCCGGGTCGGCGGCGTTCCATTTTTCCAAGGCTGCTTGTATGCGGTCGTTTTCGTCTTCGGATGCTTCAACCTCTTCATTATTTGAAGTATTTGAATGTTCGTACTCTACACCTGCCAATTGCACGGCGGGACGGGCCGGAATAAACCGATCTATCAACATACCAAGTACAGGCTCCGCGCGTTTTATCATTCGGCCAATAGCTCCGCCGTTTTCGTCTAATTCTTTTTTTAGTTCTTTGTTTTCGCTCTCCAATTGTTGCAAGCGCATTTCTGTTTTGAACTTTTCAATTTCGGCATTTACAAGGCCGCTAATTTCCGATTTTGGAATGTAATTACTTGTATCTACATTACCCAGACTGCCCACCGATGCCGGGGCGGATGTTCCACCGTTCATAAATTCGTATTCGAATTGTCCGGTTGTTTGCGTGAGTGATTTTTTGCCCGAAACAACAAAATAATTACCCGGATACAAACGCATCACATCGCGGAAACGGGCTTTTTTTTCTGACATAGTTTCGTCTTTATCAGCTTCAAACACTTTATCGTTTTTATCGCCACGGCTTTTGGAAACTTTCCAAAATTCAATGCCGTTCAAATCAATCCATCGGATTACATCTTCTATTCCGTTCATAAATTTATTTTTAGCAAATCGGGGCGCGACTTTAAGTCGCACTCCGATTAATAGGTTTATTTATTATCGTCAATAATAAGATTGAAAAACAAAGTCTTTTTATCGTTGGCGGTTTCTGTCAACGAATACACGAATGATTTTTGAAAGTCGATAATAATTCCTTGCAAACGCAATTGATAATAGTTATCATCCTGCCAAAATATGGAAATTGGCACGTTCGAAAAGAATTCTACATTTTTGCGCGATAAAGTAATAAATTTGTTGTTAATGTGTGTACTATTAACTACATCGGATCCAAGCGCGCTAATTTGCGGAAATAGCAAAAGCAACGAAAGGATTTTACGATTTACAAATTCCTGATCGTACGGAAAATAAGTTTTGCGGCCTGTAAGCATGAGTTCCAAACTTTTTATTACAGTACGGTTGTTGGTATTAATTGCGCTCCAGGCTGCCGGTTCGTCGTAATAAAATAGAATAAAAACAGCTTCACCGGTTTGATTATCGGCTCCGGTGTATTCGATGTACGAACGGTTGAAGTCGATAATTTTATTTATAAACAGCCGGTCGCCGTTTACATTAAAACTATTTACATTCAGTCGCTGTATAAGTTCGTCGGATGTACCATTGTTAACCAATGTTACATACATATTCGATGTATCGGATACCACGGTTACATCGTTGTGGGTTTTGGGTAGTACACTCGAATTCATAAATTCGATGTGTTTAATGCGTTTGCCTTTGAGCTGTGGTGTATCCGGGAATAAAATTTTAGTTCCACGTACAATTATTTCCATTCCGAATATACCGGATATTAATTTGTTTTCCATATTGTATTAATAAATAAAAGTGAGTTCGATATTAGCATGAGTAAATACTTCGTTGTCTCTTTCGCGTTCGCGAACGCCGCGCTGCCGGAAATAAGATTTTGTCCAGTCGATATTAAGATTATCGAAATAGATAGTTTTTTGTCCACTTTGTTTTAAAATGGTTGTGGGAATGTTTTCGATGCGTTTGCCATCGTACGCGTATAAATCGAGATACGAAAGTAAATCGAAATTATTTGTATCGCGAGCAATAATGCGTTTTACGAGTTTACCGGCTAATTTATTACTGATAATATCTTTCAATAAAATATCTTCGTAAGTTGCCGTTGGTGCAATGGTAAATGTGGCCGATCCTTTTATTTCGTCGGTAAATGGTTTATAATTTTCGGTTTGATAAAAAACCAAAAGCAAAAGCGTACGAATATGATCGCCGGTATTAATCATATATTGAATATACGATTTTTGGATGTCTATCAGGCGATCGATATTGTATTCCACAAAATTGTTATCACTGCAATTAAACATAAAATAGCCATAATTAAAACAAAGATTTTTTACAACTTCATTTTGTTGAATATCAACAAAGTTTAAAAAAAAATCTTCGGTGCCCAATATACCCATGTCGGTAATATCTTTGTCGGCGTACGGCGATTTAATTGTAACGTCGGGGATGGAACTCAAAAGATACATAGCTTGTATCTTTTTATTTTCTAAGTGTTCGTACTTCAACGGTAGGCGTTTGTCGGTAGGATTGAAGTTTAACTCTATGGAGGAAAAATTTTGAACTATGCGCATAAAATAAGTTTTATAAGAGTTTGAAAGGTTTGAATAGTTTGAAAGGTTTGAAGTTAGAAAAATAACAAGCTGCGCACTTTGCAACGGCTGTTAACTGTTGTTTTGCAGCCTGTTATTAATTTTTTAAACCTCTAAAAAATAAAACTATGGAAACGAATTTTTACAAAATAGCTCTGTAAGGGTTTCCGGCTTGTTTCATATTTTCAGCCGCACCACCTTCATAAAGGTAGCCATCCAAAATTAACACGCCGTAAGCCTTGTAACCTGTAGGAATACCGAAATCGATACCACTGATCGATGGGAATTCCACATCAAAAGGTTGTGTTTTTGTGCCACTTATTAGGATGGTTTCTTCCATTTGAACCATTACGTTTTCGATGTTGAATGCGGGCATTACACCAGCTCCGGTATAAGCCGCTCCGGCTGCATCAACAATTTTACAAGGTTGAGTTTCGGGAATAAACAAAAACTCATCCATCGGTAAGCGTGAATAGTTTACTGATTGCCCGGTTTTCATAATGAGTTTACCATTATAAATGCCGAATGCGTTTGTATTCTCAAATCCTTTTAATCCAGTTGGCAAGTGCGTACCATCTTGCAATGGGTACGACAATAAAGGTAATAAACCTTCTTCGCCTATTTTGTGCAAGTAAAGAGTGAAACCGATGGCGGTTGCTACGAATAAATCCGTTTTGCCAACCAACATTTCCATTACAGATGCTAAACTCAAATCCTTTGTAAAAGAGAATGAAAGTTTATTGATACCGTCGGTAATTTCCGAAAGGCATTTAAGTTTGGCGCGTTGTGGAACTACACCTTGGGCACCATAAAAAGAGATGCCTTTGTCGAACTGTTTACGACGATTGTCGAAATTTTTTGTTACGTTTTTCATTTTTGATTTTGAATTTTACGTGTTGAATAATTAAATAACTGCCTGACCTGATTCGCCTTTAGGCTTTGCACCTTGTGCATTTGCACCTTGTGGGCGTGGTTTCCATGTTTGGTTTCCAATCATGTGAATATCCGAAGATGAACCGATTGAGTTTACACCAATTTTTTCAGCAATGTTGTAAGCTGTAGCCATACGGTACGCACCAACTGCCAATAAAGCATCTGCGGCGTTTACTACCATTTCGTTACCTTTTACAACTTCTGGTAAAATAATACCGGCTGCAATCATGCCATAATCCACCATTTCGGCGTTTTTGTTACGGCCAGTTGTGGCATCGGGTTCACCCTCTACCAATGTTTCAACTATCTGTGCGGCTGCACCGGTAGCGGCTATTACTGCCGATCGGGTAAGCGTGCGTTGGATGTTGATTTTTCCAATTCGAAATTTTTTCTTTGCCATTTTTTTACGACTTTGAATAAGTTAATACTTTTTACTTCGCGCGTCCAATTTTAGCAACCTGTTTTTTCAGAGTAACAATTTGTGCTTTTTCGCGAGCGATTTCAGCATTTTTTTTGTCCACATCTTTACAACGTTGGATGTAATTTTTGAGCGTTTGCGCCGATGCCGATGATTTCGGACGTTTCGGATACTTTACGAGCTTTTTTGTAGCCATTTTAGTAATTTGTTTGTTTGTTAATAAAAATTGTTTATTTATTTCGCGCTTTTCCATACCGGAATTACGTTTATTTTTTTGATATAAAATTTTTGAAAATGAAATATGAACCTAAACCAATAAAACCTATTGAATACCATAAATTTAACTGTTTTACTTTTAATTTTGTATCGGTAAATTGTATTACAAAATCTTCGCAATTAAAACCCGTTAAATCAAATTTTTTATCTTTCAGTTCGTTGTATTTTTCATAAATAAAATCTACAGAACATCCGGATATATTAGTTTCGAAAATATCAATTAATTTGCGGTCTTCAAAAAAATCATCCCACGTTTGAATAATCACTGATTTACTACTACTATTATGTACTACTTTATCTATTCCATTTTCGTTAAAATAAATAGCATAGTGGTATACAAATAGTTTAGATTGGGTTTTTAGTACATCGCCGTTAGCTATTTTTTCTCCGTTGAACTCTTCCATAATGAATAAGCTAATACGGCTCCACCAACGTATAAAATTGTATTGTCGATACCTGCACTTTCGGCACCACCTCCCCAACCTATGCCGTTAGGATCTTGTAAACTACCATCAGTATCAGATGCCGATGGTATAATTTTATTCAAATTGAAATCGGCGGGTAAAATTCCCAATGCAACTAATAATTGCATTATAATAGGAGCTACTGCAACAATAGTAGTGAGTATTGCCATAAAACTACCTGCACCACTTACACCATCTTTGAATAGCATTTCTTGCAATACGGTTTCAACCGGTTTTTTGAATTTTTCTTTAATGCCATCGCGTACAATGGATTGACCCCATGCAAACGATTTTCCTTGAGAACTACACATTTTAGTGAGCGTTTCAATTTGCTTTTTACGCTTGTAAGCTACGCGAGCATTAATTTTTAGTGTCGACGGTATAAACACATAAATCAATGCTGGCGCACTGTTGTATATCTGAGTTTCAACTATTCCTGCCATAATATAAATTTTTACTTATCTTAATAATAATAAAGCACTTAATGCACCTAAAATCAAACCTGTATTTGATTTTGGAGTTTCTTTTTCATCTCCTCCAGTTGTGCCTCCTCCGGTTGTGCCTCCTCCAGTTGTGCCTCCTCCAGTTGTGCCTCCTCCGGTTGTGCCTCCTCCGGTATACGGATCATCAATCGGTATTACATTTGCAACCATTTCTTTGCTAAAATCAATCACCCCATCGTTGATAATATAATACCAAATATCAATTACATTTTCGAGATTGGCTGTATTGTCGCGTATTAATTGCGGTAAATTTTTACCTTCGTAACCACGCGGCATTGGAATTATTCCACTTTCAATTTTTGCTTTTAATTGGGTAATTGTCATTGCAAAACCATTTACTGCTTCAATATCTTTCCGGCATTCGGTAAAAAATGCGCTTTTCACCATTTTAGTTTCATTGTATATTGTTTCTAAAAATATTCCAACGAACTTTTTCTTTTTCAGTAATTCCGTTGAATTCTGAAATTTTTGAACTATTTCATCATCCGTGTAAAACCATATAAAAAAATACATTGCGCTCCAGGCGTTTAATATTTCAATCAATCTTTTGCGTTTTTGATCTTTACTACGTAAATCTAAAAAGAATATACTAAATCCTATACCCGGAATTTTTTTTTTACTAAAAACAACCATTGTAAGCATTTCAAATAACTGTTTATCAATATTATTTTCGTTAATAATATTATAATCAATGCTATCAAATTCGGCTTTTACTGTTTCGAAATCGTGTGTTAACGATCCTTTTTTACTTAAATAAGCAATACCCCATAAACCTTTTGAAACGCGGTAAACATCCAAATTATTTTTTGTTGCTATGTGTACCAATAATTTACTTATATTGAGTTGTTCGCGATTGTAATCGGATGGATTAACATCGTATCCTGCTTGTAACCTCATAAGCGAAGTATCAATATTAAGTATTGCTTCTTTCGAAATTGGTATAGTATTAAAAGGTACATATCCAATCCGTTTATTAGCTTTTTGTCCGGTATTATATCCGGCTAAGTAGCTTATTTTTGTTCCACCGTTTGCCATATCGCATTTATAATTATATTTTTTTTCGACCCCAAAAGGGCTGTTTAATTGTTGTTTTGACACTGCATCGATTACAATTTCGTGTTTCGCGTTTCGCGTTCCGTGTTTTGCGTTTCGCGTTTCGCGTTCCGTGTCGAAAGCCACTACATAAACATGTGTTGCTTCGCGCTGTGTGCTATAGCTTGCAAATCGGAATACATGCGGAATTTTGAGGTAACGAAGTATTACGGCTGTAAACAGTGAGTAGCTTTTGCAATCGCCGGTACCGTCGTGTATCAATCGGGCGGGTGTGCGGACCATTTCGCCACGGTCGCCATCGCTGTCGGCTGCATACCGAATGTTATCGACCAAAAAATTCCAAATATTTTGACAGGTTTCGACCGTTGTCGAGCCTTTGAGCTGTTCGGCTAATTCGTAAATTTGTGGATCGCTTTCAATATCATACGCCATCATTACCACGCGAATAATATCGGATGTGCCGCCGTTGGTGTATAGGACTTTGTTTATATTGCGAATTTTCACTTGTAACTACGAATTTATTTTAACTACGAATTGAAACGAATTGCGCGAATTGCACGAATTTAGAAAGTTGATGTATAATCGTATGATTTACCAATTAATCTAAATGTATCCCGATGTTTATCGTAATATACTTTTCGTTCAACTGTAGAAAATGACATCGGCTTGTATTCTTCGCTTTTTTGAATTTCAAATAATTCAGATATAGCCTTTTGCCTACGAATAAGAAAGTCATCAGACATTCCACGTTTTGGAACGGCACCAATGCCATTTACAAAATCTTTGATAGTCCACATTGCATCTAATGGTAAAATTTTTCCGTTAGCTGTAATATTTCCTTGTAAGCGGATTACGAAATTTTCTAAATTCTGATTGATAAACATTGTCCATAACTCATTACCAATTTCGGCTGGTGTTACAATTATTTTTAAACCTACTACTTGTTTCAGACCTGCCGGGATGTGCGTATTGAGCGAATTTAAAATAGTGCCCATCATTTTACCATTTAGATAAACATTGCATTGCAAACCGTTTATTACTAAATTGGTACGGCTTTTATTGGTAAGCTCCATACCTGCCTGTAGTGTAATGCTGTTTGCTTCTATTTTGGTAGGAATAACGGATACTATCTTATATTCCAACTTCATCAGTCCTAAAATTGTAGGTGCGTAATATAAAGCGGCTATTCCGGCGATAATTAAGAGTGGATTCAAAACATTTACAATTTATTCAGTTACAATTTACCATTTCTTGAATAGGTTGCAAATATATAGAGTGTAATATTGAGTTATGAAAATTTTGAAAGTTTTGAAAATTTTGAAAATAAAAAAGCGAACACTACTAAAAGTATTCGCTTTTCGGCACGTTGTGCCCCTTCGATGCCCTGTTAACCTATTCGGGCGGATGGTATTTCAGTTTATTAAACTATTAGCATTTTTAATATCTTCTAAAGTTATAATCTTTGGTCGTGGTTTGTTGAGTACGTCCCGGGTGTATGTCATGATGCGGGATGCGGTTGCATTCGATATTGGATTATTAAACATTTTTTGTATTCCTTTTATTGTTGCTTTTTCCATAACAAAACCGATTTTTATAGTTTTTATAAATACAGTGCAAATATATAGATAATATCAATGTAAACAATAATTTAAATAAATTTAACTATATATTTTCTTTAAATAAAACAATAACAAAAGCGGCTATTTAGCGGCACTATAAACCCCTAACCCCTAAAGGGGAATAAGAGAGGGAAAAAGCGGCTGCAAATCGCGCTCTTTTTGTTGGTAATTCGGCGATAAATTTACACAATGGTAGCTATCAAATTTTAAAAATGGTTGGTGTAAATTTATTCTGAATTATCAACAATCAATACTACAAATTATTTTTTGTGTGGAACGGGGTCGACCAAAACCCCTGCAACACAAAAAATGGTTTGTTTCCGATGTCCGCTATTAAAATAAATGTGTGTGTATTCACACTTATTTATTGCGGCAATAATAAAAAAAAGTTGGAAATCCTATGCAGTCTGTGCAGTAAACTACTCAAACAACTGTAATACAATTATTTATCAACTGCATAGTGTTTTTTTTTCTGTGCAGTAAAATCGATGCTGTGCAGTAAATTTCAAAAGCTGTGCAGTAACTTTCATTCTTTTACTGCATAGTACTGCATAGCATTGTTGTTTTTGCCGCTTTTTTTAATTAGTTGTGCAGTTCTATGCAGTAACAAAAAATCTGAATATCAATACTTTATATTATTTACTGCATAGACTGCATAGGATTTCCAACTTTTTTCAAACAGTGTTCTATAAAAAAAACTCCAAAAAAAAACGCTTTCCGTGTATTACGGAAGGCGTTCGAGCGTGTGTGTTGCTGATGTGTGTACTGTTAAGTGAGCGGATTTATTTTGTAACGTACATACCTATTGAGTGCATTATATCAATTGTATGTTTACGCGATAAACCCAAATCGGATGCACACTGCATAAATTTTTGGGTATACAATTTATCAAATTTTTCCGTTTGATTTATATTCGTTGAGCCTACGTTCTGCCCGTTCAATTTCTTGTTTTGGTGTTTCATCTTGTTTTTTTTTAAAAATTGATAACATTAAAAAATCATTCTCATTCAATTTGTAAACTAATATACGATATTGATTTTTGCGAAATTCGCCACTTAATTTACTATTTTTAAAAGGTTTATAAATTGGCATTGATAAACTTATACGCTCTCTAATATCAATCATTAATCTTATTAATTCTCCTTTTTCATCGTTTGTAAATTCTAAAAAATCTGTATCAAAATTATTGTTTCCATTATTCCGATACGGGATTAAATTCCGAATAAATTTAAAACCAAATATACCGGGTTTGTTTTTTTGTTGGTTTAGTATTTTATACAAAAACCATAAACCCCCAAACATTAATATAATTGATAAAAAACCATTATTATTTTCTTTTGCCATTGCTTTATAATTTTGATACAAAGATAGATATTGTTTTTTGATAACAAACAAAACAACTTATAACATTTCAACAAAAGCAATGGAATACACTGCTTTTATTTTCCGGTTATAAGTTATTTCATAAATACAAATAAATCCTCTGTACTTCTACGCTGTTGCATTCGGATATTCTTTTTGTCGCAATAGGTTGTAACCCATTCGGTAAATTTACGTTGTGTAAATTTGTGGTTGTTAAAGTCCGGGTAGCGAAGTATAAACTTTTCGAATAGGTCTTTTTTATTCATAGTGTATTCGCCATTGTTTTGAGCCATTCTGAGTGCATCGGTCGACTGTAGTATATATTCGAACCAAAAAACAAAATCGGCGTTTGTATGCTCTTTCAATGCACGTTCTGAATAGTTTATTTCGGCGGGTTTAATTATTCCATCTTTTAAATAGGTTTGAGCGCACCGGATCATAAAACTATCAAATTCGTTCCAATCGTCGGCCGTCCAACCACTTTCAAAAAATCGACGGCCAAAATCCATTTCAGGCTCGAGTTTGTCGCTGTAATAATTGTGCAGCTCGAAAAATATAACGCGACGTTTAGAACTTGTACCATCAATTTTTAATGTTTGGTTGGTACTCATTATAATTTTACAAGGCACTACATAAGGGGCTGCATGATGTTTGTGTACCGTTATACCTTCTGTAATATCGTTGTACAACCTATCTACCGGAAAATATTTGAGTGCATCGTTTAAGTGTATCAATCGGGTATCGATATTTGCATTCATATACTTTTTGGAGTTCGCGGGGTCGAAGATTTTACCATCGAGTTCAATATATCGGGTATCGTCTTTAGTGCCATTTAGTATTTTGCCTATGGCTTTAGCAACTAAACTTTTACCGGTGCCGCCGTTTGCTTCGCCAGCTCCATCGTTGTTAACGTCGGTAAGTACCAACATAAGGCGTTTAGTTTCGAAATATCCGTGTAGCATGTAACCAATCAGGCTCATAAGCGATTGTTTTCGGATACGTTCACCGCCTGTAATATTGGTAATAAATTTTTCGAAATCTCCCACTGTATCGGTGTAGGTAAATTTGCGCCTGAGCATTGAACCATCAAAAATAAAATTTTCGAGTTCGCTGTACTTTTTGGATATTACGCGGTCGGCTGTAATGCGAACAAAACAATTTTGAAAATAAATGTACTTTGCCGTTTCGTTATCTTCCTGTATTTCGATGGGATGTTCCGGGCGAAGTCGCTGAAGATATTCGGGCGAAAAATATGTTTTAATACTTTTGTACATTTTGCTCAAAATCATTTTAGCATTAACGGTTATAAAGATTGTACCGTTTTCCAACTCAAACCGATGTTGACAAGGTTCGAGGTTTGCGATGTAATCTTCGAACACATCGATAATGTAATACTGTTGTACAATTTGCAGCTTGTTATCTTTTACCCGTACATACTGATATGCTCCATCGGGGAGGTCGTAACGGAAAAATCCCAACGATTTAAGTTTATTGGTAAGCCTAAGGCGATCGAAGTGAATATCTTTATACGTCCCGTTTTCTTTGGTAATTTCCACATCGTAAAAATCGTGTTCGGCTTTTATTTTTTCTTCGTCGCTTACTTCGTTCGATGTATCTATTTTGTCGGGTAGTGTGGCTGTTTTACTCATAGCTGTAATATACTTTGCGTTTCAGTTCGTTAGTAACCTGTGAGGTTGTGTATTCGTATTTAATAAAGCTGTAAAAATGTGGATAAAACGATTTTACAAAATCGGGATTATTACTGAAAATATCCTTAACCGTGGCGAATAGTTCCAATTCGTTGCGAATATAGTTTTGTGCGTTCCGGTAAGCGTGTATAATACTTTGTTCGTTTAGTTCGTAGTTTTCGGGCGTTCCGCCTGAACCTAACCACATTTCCGAAACAACATTATACTTTATATATCGCTGTAAAAATTCGTTGTCCATTGTCTTAAATTCGTCGGGTATAGCAAACAATTCGTACACAATAGCGCGGTTTTGTTCCACTGTTTGCAGTCGGACTATTTCGGCATCGCTTTGCTTTACATAGCTGAGTAATGCGTTGATAAGTTCGTCGGTTTCGCGTGTGTAGTCCGATGGTCCATTTTTGCGAACAAAGGATTTATTCCTTGCTATAAGTTTCTGTAGGGCTTCGATGTGGGTCATACAATATCCGTTATATTACCTATTACTTGTTGTTTATGTAGTAAAAGCATTTTGTTAGTACTATCTTCATCGAATACGAAAATGAGTATTAACCGGAAATTGAATGCTCGGGTAAATAGTTTTAATCCGTTCGGTTGCTTCGTTCCATTGTTCGGGTGTGATTGTTTTTACATAGCTTTTTGCAAAGTCAATCAGGCTTTTGGTTGATGGCTTTAGTAAATCGTTGCGAAGTGCTGTAAGTACATTTGAACCAGTATTTAAATCTACTATTCTTAAATCATTACAATGTTCATCAATCCTTAATGCAAATTGTCTGTTTTCAGCATTGAATATATATCCTGATGCTTCTATTATATTGCTGAATGCTATTATTTTAAATTTACGTGTTTTCATATATCCGTTATATTACCTATTACCTGTTGTTTGTGCAATAAAATCATTTTGTTAGTACTATCTTCGTCGAATACCCAATAGTTCAATTGTTCGTTCCGGTATGTGAGTACGCGGGCCGGTTGGTCGATTACAGTATAATGATACTGTTTGTTGTGTTTGAGGTTAGCGGGTTCCATCGAGTTTGAAGAATATTAGTTTACCACCGAAAAAATGTTTTTCACCATATTCAAAAAAAAACCATCGTTTTAGACTTTCCCAATCTTCGAAACCATCTTTACAGGCAAATTCATTGAGTTTGCTAATACCGCTAAGTATTGTGTTTTTTTCTTTAAGACTGTTTATTATCAATATATCATTATGAATAAAATCAATAATAATTTCTTTTACATCGGTACAAATACCACTTTGAAACTGATAAGGACTTACTAATATATGCCGTGGATTATTGCACCAAAACTGAATTTTCATTCCGGTTTTCCAACGTCCTTTTTTATCGGTTCGAATGGTATGTATTTTAGTCCCGGCTTTAATCGGTTCTACAAACTGAGGTTTGAATGTGAGTATCATGTTTTTAATGATTAATTGTTAGTGATTAATGGTTAATGGCATTACGAACGGTTTTAAATCCAGTACAGGCGATAACTTTATTTTGTTGGCGTTGGCGGTTTCAATCTCCCATCGTCCGGGTACGGCATGAATACATGTTTTACCGGGCCACGCGGGGCAATTGTAATGTATAATTGTTTCGTGTTCGGTGGCCGAAAATACAACGGCATTACGGGAACCGGGTAATAATTTGATTGTGCGTGTGTTCATAAAGTTTCTAAAGTTTGTAATGTTTTGAGAGTGGATTCGAATTCAGCTAATTGAATGTAAAGTATTTCGATACGAAGTTTTTCAATGCGTTTGTTACTTTTCGATTTATTGCGGATTTTACCTTTGATAATATTTATTGTTCTATGCAATGCAATAATCAATAATCCAATTTGTGGCGATGTTAAATTAATTGTTTTCATTTGAAGTACGTTTTAAATTTGGTTTCAATATCGTTTAAGAGGTTTTGAGTGTGATACCCTTTTTGAAGTTGGTAAATCACATATCCGGTGTTATCGTCGTACATACCTACGCTGTCCATTAGCTTAATACCTTCTATTGATAGCCATTCACTTTCAACCAGTGCACTGTGTGAAAGTGGTTTGAAGTTGGTATTGATAATCAAAAAGTGCGTTCCAAATACTTGTTTAATGTCGTATCGAATAGCGCGGCCACTATCGAGAATTACGGTTTTATAAAGTTTGCTCATTACTAATCGAGTTTAAAGATTGTTTTGTTATAGCATAATCTACATACTTCATTCATTACCGTTCGTTCCAAAAGTGGAATTTTTGTGATTCCTAAACGCCAATTTCGAAAAATGTACTGTGTTGTTTTTGTTTGGTCGATTAATCCCCGTTCGAAATTCTTTAAATCTCCTGCCGGAATGCTGTTAAGAAACTCTTTAAGTTCCTCGTTTGGTTGTTTTTTTTCTACTTCCATAATGTTAATAATTTTTTTTAGTGAATAATTTGTGTACAATTCTATTATATTTGTACAGTGTTGTATTGTGCAAAGTAAACGAATGTTTCTCTATTGCGCAATAGTTGTTTTTGTTTTTTACAGTAATTTAGAATGCTTCTAAATAACAAAACACATTAATATTATGACTTACAAGCAATTAAAAGAAATATTAGAAGTGAAAAATATTTCAATACAGGATTTGTGTAATACTATAGGATATACCCGTGCCGGACTAACTCGTGCAATTGACAATGAAACTATTGAATTGCGAAAATTAAAATTATTGTGCGATACGCTTCGAATAACTCCGGCACAATTTTTTGATACAGGTGGTTACGGCGTTACAATATCAACCGGTCATGTTCAGGCGGGTAATGGTAATAAGATAGTTATTGAGAATAAGGATAGAGAGATTGAAATGCTAAAACAACGGCTAAACGATAAAAACGAACTTATTGAAATGCTCCGGGATAAAATAAATATGTTACAAGATGCGCCGATGATGGCTGCAACTCCAAAAAATTCATATCAAATAAAAAAGTAAATGGAAATAAAAGAAAGTTCTAACGCTTCATTGATAGCTGTATTTGGGGTTATAATTTTTTTCATTGTGATTATTGGAATAATAATATTTAATGTACAGGCGGATAAACACGAAACATAATTACAAAGTATTTACGATAAGGGATATAAAGAAGGATATAACAAAGGATTTGTAGCGGGTGCAAACGAAACTATAAAAGAAATGAAACAAATTAATAATAATAATTTTTATAAAGAATAAAATGAAAAAACTAATCTTTGGAATTTTAATAGGCGTTAGCTTTACGGCTTTTGTTGGTGCCGGTGTTGCTGAATATGTAGTGAGTAAAAAAACGGCTGATGTAAATCAGATAAATGGTATTTATATTTTTTCTGATAGTAAGCCTGTAAACGAATATGTATATTTGGGAAAAGTAAAAGCGGTTTTAACTCTACAAGGTCAATACCAAGAAGTAATTCCTGTATTAGCAAGAAAAGCAAAAAAGGAATTTCCATCTGCCGAAGGGATAATATATATTGCTCCTGAAAGGGCTGAGGTTATAATGTTTAAGTAGTCGGTCGCCAAATGTCGCCAAATTATTATTTTACAAAAATATAAATAATTGAAAATAAACAGGTTATACGGGTTTATGGTTTGCAAGAGGGAGAGCCAAATTTTAAAAACCCGTTACCATTAGGTAGCGGGATTTTTCGTTTTAGCTATATATCAACGTTTTAGCGAGTGGACGAATAAGTTTAAAATCAGCGTTTTAGAATACTTGTAGCCAAATTTGTAGCCAAATAAAAATTTAACATGAAATTAGTTGCACAATTAATGAATGCCAAAAAAAACGGACAATGTCCGGTGTATGTGGTTTGTTATGTTGATCGGGTACGGTGCCGGTTCTCGACCGGTATAGATATTTATCCGGATGATTTTGACCGGCCATCGGGGACAGTTAAGAGTAGAACGGCTGAGAATAAGGATAAAAATCTATTTATCAATAATGTAAAAAAGCGTATTACCGAAATTGAAGTACGTTACAGGTTACAAAATAAAAAGTTAACTGCCGAATTATTACAAACGGAATTTGAAATGCCGGAATATAAAACATCGTTTTATGCTTTTTATGAAAACGAACTGTCTAAGCGCAAAGGTGTTTTAGCTCCTTCTACTTATGAAAAGTATTCAATCACACTTCGAAAATTAAAACTGTACCGGGAACAATTAATTTTTTGTGATTTAAACGTTGACTTCCTGAATGAATATAAGAGCTATTGCAAAAGTATTGGAAACTGTCAGAATACTATAAATGCTAATTTGAAGAATATTAAAACCTTTTCGCGATTGGCATATAAGGCTGGACTATGCAGTAATGAATTATTTAGTGATGTTCGAATTTCGAATATAGAACCAATACGGAATTTTTTAACTGAAAAGGAGCTTAACAAGCTATTCGACTTTTATAAATATAAAAAATTTGATGCAAAAGATAAGGATGTACTTCGACCGTTTTTGTTTTCGTGTTTTACCGGTTTGCGATTTTCGGATGTAAAGGCTTTGAAGTTTGCAAATATCCAAAACGATGTATTACTCGTTAAAATGAAAAAAACGGAATACATTGATAAGTTTGTTAAGATACCATTGTGCGATGCTTCGCGTGGTTTGATTAATTTCAACCGTAAAACAAAAACTGTATTTTCGATGTATAGCGAACAATACATGAATAGACAACTAAAAAGTATTTGCCGAAATATTGGTATTGAAAAGGATATTACTTTTCATTGTTCGCGACATACTTTTGCAACGCTGTATTTGCGGCGTTCGAAAAATGACTTTAAAGGTTTACAGAGATTATTAGGACATAGCAACATCTCCGAAACAATGAAATATATTCATGTGATGGAAGATGATATATTCGAGAATATGAATAGTTTAAATGCTGTTTTGATAGATAAGAAAACAGCTTGATTTAAACTTTAACAATAAAAACAATAACCCCCGCCGATGTACCGTGCGGGGGCTTGTCATTTTAATAACTCTATAAAATTTTTACAGTATGGCAAAAAGTATTTATTTCGATGGGGAATGGTTCCTTAATCAGCAAATCTATTTAATTGGATATGCTTACAACCAGGCGCGAACGTACCAAATATACGGGTACCAATTGAACCGCGCAAACTTCGCGCGTATTTTGGAGGGTGTGGATGTAATTTATTGTTATGGTCCGGATGTGGGAATGCTCGAAAAGTATTTTAAATGCGATTTGAAAAATCACTACATTTGTATTAACCTATTGACTATAATCAAAAAGTTAGAACCAAACCTACCGGATTACAAACTTTGCACGTTGGAAAAATTGGCGGGAATACAACGGGAAACAATGGAATACAAAAGTAACATTTTTCAACTTCACAAAGATTGGTATATACCGGAGCGGCGGGCGCGTGCTTTGAAGTACAACCGCGAAGATGTAAACAATTTGATACGTGTTAAAACTTTTTTCTTTCAGCGGCACGGCATTACGTTAAAGGATATTGAACGGTTTAGATTGTGAGTAGTTTATAGTTTACAGTTTATAGGAAAAAAAAACCTCACATAAATTAATATGTGAGGTTTTTTATGGGACGGACTTAACAGTATCAAATAAAAGTATCCACAACAAATAAATATTGCTTCGTGATAGTCCGTTAACTCTTTAACGCTGCAAATATACAACCGTTTTTTAAATGTACAATAGATTAAATCAATTAAGTTTTGTTTTTATAATATATTTAACAATAAGATAGATTAAACCAATACCCAAAAGCATAAATAATAATTTGCCGGATGCTATTTGGAATATCTGTAATGGTGTGAGTTTCTTTTCAACCTTGACTGTTTCAATCACTTTTTTTTCGAATAGTATACTATCATGCTTGTATACAGTGTCTTTAATCAGCGTATATTTATTTTTGTATTCGGTACGAAATTTATTGATGTAAATCGTATCATTTAGCTTGTAAATATATACACTGTCGGACTTTGATAT
>Ga0247839_1003177_pt1 | contig 23127 bp, 20 predicted proteins | sample LaCruzMarch2015__6_FD_192405 | JGI IMG/M metagenome (GOLD analysis project Ga0247839, IMG submission 192405) | Freshwater microbial communities from meromictic Lake La Cruz, Castile-La Mancha, Spain - LaCruzMarch2015_16m | ecosystem: Environmental > Aquatic > Freshwater > Lake | place: Spain... | reverse complement strand
CTTACCGCACCCTGGTCGGTCACTTCCGCCACGAGATCGGCCACTATTACTGGGATCTGCTGATCCGTGAGGGCGGGCGCCAGGAGACCTTCCGCGCCCTGTTCGGCGACGAGCGGCAAGACTACGGCGAGGCCCTGGAAGATCACTACCGCACCGGCCCGCCCGCGCACTGGCAGGACCACTATCTTTCGACTTACGCGAGCAGCCACCCCTGGGAAGACTGGGCCGAGACCTGGGCGCATTACCTGCACATCGTCGACACCCTGGAGACGGCCGCCCATTTCGGCATCGAGGTGGAATGGTGCCTGCCGGACGGCAGTGTCCGCACCGCCGACCCCGAATTCGACCCCTATACCATCGCCGACTTTCAGCAGATCATCGAGGACTGGCTGCCGCTCACCTTTGCGGTCAACAACCTCAACCGCAGTATGGGGCAGCAGGATCTCTACCCCTTCGTGCTGCCGCAGCCGGCGATCGACAAGCTCGCCTATGTTCACGGCGTGATACGGGCGGGAGCCGGTGGCTAGCACCCCCCTGTCGCCCGCGGCAACACAACGTTTGTTACTCCGGCAGGACGCGGCACAGCGATGGTGCAAACCCCACCTACCGGGTGCTCGAATTGTGCGTTCCCGACATCAGAACCAGCGTGTGCGCAATGGCAGGATGAACACCAAAGCATTGATTATAAAAGATATCAAATGATTGCTGCCAGGAGTTGGCACTGTTTCTGCTTATTACACTGTCAGTCGTGGGCCGGATGGCTGAAGCAACCACTTCAGCGTCCGATCTCCGTCTTCTCAGTGGTGATTCACCCCGCGTTAGCGGGGTTTTTTTTGTCAATTTGCCGGAGATTGTCCGGAAGTATAGTGCGCGTGCCTGATATCCAGAAGCGCCTCAGCGCCCCTGGTGGATGCGGCGCGCACGACCGGCGTGCCGGGTCCCTGACACCGAGCGGCGCGCCTTATCCACCCTACAGCGGGCCGGTTTTGTAGGGTGGATAAGCGCAGCGCATCCACCATCAGCCTCGCTGCCGGCACGCTGTCGGCGGGCAGCCACCCAAAATTGGAACTGCTGGAAGCGCCTGGAGCGGCCCAGCCCGAGCATGTAGGAAATCGCCTAAGCTGGCCCCCGTGGAAGGCAGGCAATCCGCACGATCTCTTGAGCAATCGCTTCAGGTGATAGAACAAAATCGATACATCCGCTGGCTATTGCGCTTTCCGGCATGTCGGGCTGCTTTGCGGTATCGAGCGCCTGAGCGATGGTAATTCCGCCGACTGCCCGTATGCCGCAGAGTGCCTCCGCTCCGTCGCCATCATAGCCGGAGACAATGACCGCGATCAATTGTCCGTCCCAGTGATGGGTGAGAGAGCGCAGAAAGACGGTAATCACGTCAGGCCATCCCCTGGGTTTTGATATCGGTTTCAGACGGAACTCTCCGGCACACACATGCAAGTCACGCTGTTCCGGAATGATGAATACCCGGTTTGGCCTGATCGGCAACTTGTCCGTGATCAGCTCGACCGGCATTGCGGTATAGCGCGGGAGAATCTCATGGAGCAAGGTGGATACTGTTCGCAGGTGGTTGACGATGACGATCGCAACACCCATGTTATCCGGCAGATGCCGCAGCAACCGGGTATATGCGTCAAGACCGCCGGCGGAGCCACCCACGCACACAATAGCAAAGTCTCTCGCGGAACGCTTGGCATTCATTGGCGCTCATGCCGTTTCGGGAGGTTCATCCGGGTTTATCCATTGGAATCGAGGCGAAATGCGGTTGGCCCCGAGCAGGTCGGCGCCCCATCATCGTGCTTGCTATTCCGTTGTCTTACCGTCGTAGTGTTCCTTTCTCCAGTGGGCTGGTCGCCGTCGATGGCAATAATGGCGCGCGGATCTCACCATTGGGGTGCGCGTCGCCGTGGGATGCTGACGTATTCATCGTTCAATCTCCAAGAGATGAAGTGGTTATCTGCCAAGGGTTATCGCCCGGAACCACGCTGCCTGACGGCGTTGATGTTCGATTGCGCCGCTCGGTCGGGAATGCGCAACCGTGATCAACCCGGCGCGCGGCGAACGAACATCAGGAAACGGAGACGTGCGCATCCGGGGGCATGGTGCGCTGCGACACAACCGCTGTTCTGTTCGGTAACGCACCTATTTCACCCGCGTCACGAAGGTGTCGTAGCGCGATTTGGAGATCAGCACGCCAATCAAGGTGACGATCGCCAGGACTGGTCCGGACGTCCTCGGCGCGCTGCCCGCGACGCCGCGGGCCGGCTCCAGACCTGCCGGGCGCACCGCCAGCGGCTATACTTCGCGATCCGCCGGTTTCGGTGCAGGACAAGGCATCAAGGTGCGCTCGTGAAGACCAGGCTACCCCCGTTCAGCAAGGCCCGCGTGCTCGTGGTCGGCGATGTCATGCTCGACCGCTATTGGACCGGGCGCGCCACCCGGATTTCGCCGGAGGCGCCGGTCCCGGTGGTGCATGTCACCGCGACCGAAGACCGGTTGGGCGGCGCCGCCAATGTCGCACTCAATATCCTGACACTCGGCGGACAGGTCGACCTGCTGGGGGCGATCGGCGTCGATGAGCCCGGCGAGACGCTGCAGCGTCTGGTGCGCCGGACCGGCATTGGTTGCCATCTGCATGCGCACACCCGCGCGGCGACCTCGACCAAGCTGCGCATCCTCAGTCACCACCAACAACTGGTGCGCGCGGATTTCGAAGGCGGCCTGGCCGAAGTCGATGCAGCCGCGCTGCTGGCCGATTACGCGCGGCTGGCCGCTCAAGCGGATTTGATCGTCTTGTCGGATTATGGCAAAGGCACCCTAGGCTCGCCCCGCACAATGATCGAACAGGCCGCGGCGCTGCACAAGCGGGTGATCGTCGACCCCAAGGGCACTGACTTTTCGAAGTACCGGGGCGCGACCCTGATCACCCCGAATCGGGCCGAGTTCGAGGCCGTCGTGGGGCCCTGCGCCACCGAGGCGGAGTTGGTGGAACGCGGTGAACGTCTGCGCCTGGCGACCGGCTTGACCGGCGTGCTGATCACGCGCGGCGAGCAGGGCATGACCTTGCTGTGGCAGGATCAGGCGCCGCTGCATCTGCAGGCGCGGGCGCGGGAGGTCTTCGACGTGACCGGCGCCGGCGACACGGTGATCGCGACCCTGGCCCTGGCCCTGGCCGCCGGGGCGCCGCCGCCGGAGGCCATGGTGCTGGCCAACGCCGCCGCTGGGATCGTGGTCGGCAAGTTGGGGACCGCCGCCGCGACCGTCGCCGAATTGAACAACGCGTTGCGCACGTCCGACGACACCGGGTTCGGCATCCTGACCGAAGACGACTTGGCCGTTGCCCTGGATCAGGCCCGCTCACGCGGCGAGCGGATCATCATGACCAACGGCTGTTTCGACCTCCTGCACGCCGGTCATGTCACCTATCTGGAGCAGGCGCGCCGACTCGGCGACCGGCTGGTGGTCGCGGTCAACGCCGATGCCTCGGTGCAGGCGCTGAAAGGCCCCGGCCGGCCGGTCAATCCGCTCGAACGGCGGATGACCGTGCTCGCCGCCCTGAAGAGTGTCGATTGGGTGGTCCCGTTCAGTGAAGAGACGCCGGAGCGTCTGTACTGCAGGCTCTTGCCCGATGTCATCGTCAAGGGCGGCGACTATGCACCGGACGCGATTGCGGGCGGGCCCTGCATCACGGCCAACGGGGGCGAGATCGTCGTCCTGGAGTATCTCGACGGCGAGTCGACGACGGCGATGATCCAGCGGCTGCAAGAGGGGCCTACCAACATGTAGGGGCGACCTAAGTCGCCCATATAGCCCCTACAGCCCCTGCGGATCGTGCTGCACCCGCGTAACACGGAGGTCGAGGTTTCAGCCGAATGCCGCGGCGCCGCCCGCTAAAGCGTCGGCCTCCAGTCGCGTCGCCCGGTCACCGGAGGTTATAGCCTTCGTACCTGATATCCAGACAGACCCGTGGTGTAGGGGCGGGTTTGAAACCCGCCCCTACGTCCAGTTATCACGTCCGGATGCTATAAGCCCGCGCGGTACGAAATTCGTCGCAAATCGCCTTAAGATGGGCATCGCTAGCGCTCTGCCCATCCTACGCCTACACCATGGCCGCTCCCGCGGGCTGGAGCGAGAACCCTTTGAGGTTTTGGGCAAAGCGCTCCAGTGACTGGATGCCGGTGGCCTCGGCCTGGTGACACCAGTCCTGGAGGGAGCGCAGCAGCACCTCCTGGCTCGGCGTCTGGAGCTGCCAGATCGCCTGGAGCCGTTCCCGGAACTGATAGACGGTGGCCAGCGTCTGACTCTGGGCCAGCAACTGGTCCAACCGCTGGCGCGCCGCCGCATCCAGCCGGCTCGCCTCGCGCGCGAGCAGGCGCCGGTTGCGCCTGATCAGGCGGCGACACTGCGCCGCGTCACGGCATAGCTCGTCCCGCGACACCGGGGCCAACACTTCTTTGGTATAGCGCGCAAACACGAACATGCGGCTGACCACCACGGCCCGCAGAGTATCCATATCCACCAGCAGCTTGCCCGGAACCATGGTCAGCCGCGGCGCGACCCGCTTGATGCGGGCGAGCCGCAGCGCGCTCAGGGTGCGGATGTACAACCAACTGATGTCGAACTCCCACCATTGGTAAGAAAGCCGCGCGGAACTGGGGAAAGCATGGTGGTTGTTGTGCAACTCCTCACCGCCGATCAGGATGCCCCAGGGCACGATGTTGGTGGACGCGTCCGGCGGCTCGAAGTTGCGGTAACCCCAGGAGTGACCGATCCCGTTGATGACCCCGGCCGCCAGGATGGGAATCCACAGCATCTGCACCGCCCAGATCACCGGCCCATAGAGCCCGAACAGCAGCAGGTCCAGGATCAGCATGAGCGCCACCCCCTGCCAGCGGTAGGGGCTGTAGAGATTGCGCTCCAGCCAGTCGTCCGGGGTGCCGTGGCCGTAACGCTCCAGGGTCGCCGGATCGGCAGACGCCGCGGCGTAAAGCTCCGCCCCCTGGGTCAGCACGGTGCGCAGGCCGAGGATTTGCGGGCTGTGCGGGTCCTCCGCGGTCTCGACCTTGGCATGGTGACGACGATGCACCGCGACCCACTCCTTGGTGACCATCCCGGTGGTCAGCCACAGCCAGCAGCGAAAGACATGAGCAACCGCCGGGTGCAGGTCCAGACCGCGATGCGCCTGAGCGCGATGCAGAAAGATGGTCACCGCGGCGATGGTGAGGTGCGTCATGGCGAGTGTGATGAGCACCGCCTGCCAGAGGGATGCGTCGAGTATGCCGTGCAGGGTCATGGAGTCTCCTATGGAAGTCGTTCTATGGGTGGATGCGGGGGCGCGGGCCGGGCGGGCGGCGCACCCGCGAGCAGCCTGGGCGGCGCTTGGCGTGCGTAACCAATGCCGACACGGGGCCGGTTGGAGGCGAGCTATCGCCTTCTTACCTGATATCCGGACAGACCCTTGGTGTAGGGGCGGGTTTGAAACCCGCCGCTACGTCCGGTTGTCACGTCCGATGGCGATAATGCACGGAGGTGCGCGCCGCTGCATACCAGAAGGGTCGGAGCCCCAGGCGCGCCGCACCCGCTCACCTTGACTATAGCTGACCGTTTCAGTCGATTCCATGGGAAGCGACGAACGGTAGTCGACGCAGCCGCAGGTTGCCGACCACATCGGTGCGGGCGCTCCAGCCCGGCGCGACCCAGGTGGTCGCGACCGGGTCCGCGACGATGGCGGGGCCGGGCTGGCCCGCACCCGCGGCAACCGCGGCACGCGTCAGGACAGGCACCAGGTCCGCGCAGCCGTAAGCGCGCACCTGCCGGAACGCGCCCGCCGCCGCGCGCGACGCGGCCATTCTGGGCAAGTGCCAGGTCCGCGCCGGTGCACGCACCCGTACCCGCAGGTTGACCAGCTCGACCGGCAGGTTCAGTCGATGACCATAGCGTGCTTCATGCCGCGCATGGAAGGCACTGGCCGTCGCGACCACCCCGGTCCAGGGCAGATCCAGGGTGTAGGACTGACCGCGATAGCGCAGGTCCAGGACCCGCTCGACCCGCAGGCCCGCGGGGTCCTGACCCTCGCTTGCCAACTCGGCAACCCCCTGATCGGCCAAGTCGGCCAGGGCCTGATCCAGCGCCGCGTCGGTCAGGTCCCCGAGCACGCCGAGTCGGGTGCGGGTCAGGGTGCGCCCTGGTGGCGCGGCCAGCATCCCCAGGGCCGAGAGCACGCCCGCGTGCACCGGCACCAGGGCCTCGTCCAGGCCCAGCGCCTCGGCCAGCGCACAAACCGAGAGTCCGCCGGCGCCGCCGAAGGAGGTCAGGATGAAGTCGCGCGGGTCCCGTCCGCGCTGCACCGACATCACCCGCAACGCCTGGGCCATGTGCTCATCGGCGATCCGCACGATGCCGAGCGCCGCGGCTTCCACCGATAACCCGAGCGGCACCGCGACCCGTGCCACGGCCGCGCGCGCGGCGGCCGAGTCCAACGCCATGCGGCCGCCCAGAAACGCCTCCGGGTCCAGGCGGCCGAGGACCAGATTGGCGTCGGTCACGGTCGGCTCCTGCCCGCCGCGCCCGTAACAGGCGGGACCCGGGTCAGCCCCCGCGGACTGAGGCCCAACCAGCAGCAGACCACCCGCGTCCACCCGGGCGATGGACCCGCCGCCGGCCCCGATGGTGTGCATGTCCACCATGGGCACCGCCACCGGGTAGCCGGCAATATGCCCGGTGGCGGCGAGCAGCGGCTCGCCGTCGATCAGGGCGACATCGGTAGAGGTACCGCCCATGTCGAAGCTGAGCAGACGCCGCGCGCCTCCCGCGGCGGCGGCGAAGGCGGCGCCGGTCAGCCCGCCGGCCGGACCGGAGAGCAGCAGTCGCACCCCATGGCGCGCGGTCTGCTCCGCGGCGATGGCCTCACCGGTGCTTTGCATGACCGCGATCCGGGCACCGGGCAGACCCAAGCGCAGCCGCTCGAGATAACCGGCGACCACTGGCCCGACGCGCGCATTGAGCCAGGTGGCAATACCGCGCTCATACTCCCCGGCGACCGGCAGCACCTGCGACGAACAGGTCACGAACAAATCCGCGGGAAGGGCTTGCACGATCGCCCGCTCGGCGCTGTCGTCCAGATAGGAGAAGAGCAGGTTGACGGCGACCGCATCGGGTGCAAGCCGGACGACCGCGGCGCGTAACTCGGCGAGGTCAGTCGCGGTCAAAGGTTCCACCCGGCGGCCGTCGCTGCCCAGACGCCCGCCGGTTTCCAGGCAGCATTCGGCCGGCACCGGCGGTCGCCGCGGCGGCGGTTGCAGGTCATAGAGATCCGGGCGCGCCTGCCGACCGATGGTCAGCAGGTCACCCAGCCCGCGATTGGTCACATACAGGGTGCGCGCACCCTTTCCTTCCAATACCGCGTTGGTCGCCACGGTACTGCCATGGACCAGACGCAGCCCGGCCGGGTCCAGCCCCAGGTCGCCGATCCCGCGCAGGATTGCCTGCTCCGGTGCCTGGGGCGTGGACAGCACCTTGTGTATATGTAATTCACCGTCGCGCCGGAGCACGAAGTCGGTGAAGGTGCCGCCGGTATCGATACCGAGGAGAACCAAACCGGCGGTCGATCCCGCGCTCAATCCCGGAGTCAATCCCGAAAGGCACGCAGGAACGCGGCGAACTGCTCACCCAACTCCGGATGGGCCAGTCCGTACTCGACCGTGGCCTCCAGATAACCGAGCTTGCTGCCGCAGTCATAGCGCTTGCCCTCGAAGGGATGGGCAATCACCGTTTCATACTCCAGCAGAGCCGCGATGCCGTCGGTCAACTGAATCTCACCGCCGGCACCGGTGTCGGTCTGCTCCAGCATGTCGAAAATCCGCGGCGTCAGCAGATAGCGCCCAACCACGGCCAGGTTCGACGGGGCATCCGCCGGGGCGGGCTTCTCGACGATGGAGACCACGCGCAACAATCCCCCCGGCCCCGGCTCGACCTCCACGATGCCGTATTGCCGGGTGTCCTCCCGCGGGACCTCCTGGACACTCAGCACGCTGCACTCATGGCGCGCATAGATGTCCGCCATCTGGCCCGACACCCCCTTGCCATGGCCGCGGATCAGATCGTCCGCCAGCAGAATGAAGAACGGTTCATCACCCACCACCCCCTTGGCGCAGAGCACCGCGTGCCCCAGCCCGCGGGCCTCGGCCTGGCGAACATAGACGCAGCCCACGTCGGAGGGCAGGATGTTCTGCACCATCTTGAGCAGTTCAGTCTTGCCCGCGCTCTCCAACTCGGCCTCCAACTCATACGCCTTGTCGAAGTGGTCTTCGATGGAGCGCTTGTGCCGGCCGGTGATGAAGATGAGTTGGTCGACTCCGGCCGTCTCCGCCTCTTCGGCGGCATACTGGATCAGGGGTTTGTCGACTACCGGGAGCATCTCTTTAGGGCTCGCCTTAGTGGCCGGCAAAAAGCGCGTACCGAGTCCAGCAACAGGGAATACGGCCTTACGGATCTGTTTCATGGTTGATGACACTCCAACGGGTGAAGACCGGGGCAGTCCCCGGTAAGACTGTTCAGGCGAGCCGCCGTTCGTGCAAGACGTCATCCCCCGGGATGCGTTCCGGCTGGACCGGCTGGACCGTCCCCCAGCGCTTGCAGCTCGGGCACTGCCAGTGCACGGCACGCGCCGCGAAACCGCAATGGTCGCATTGATACGCGGGTTGGCGTGCGAGCAGATAGCGGACCACTTCATGGACCACATGCGCGCGACGACCAGACCCGGCCCGCGCGGCCGTGGCCTGCTGCGATTGTAGTTGCAGCAAGCGCTCCAGGGCGGCCAGATCCACATGACCGGCAAGATAGTCGGTGAGCGCGGCCAGCGCGGCCTCGGGGCCGCGCGCGCGCTCCAGCGCATCGCTCAAGGCCAACAACACCGGCGGCGAGGGGTGGCGTGATACCAGCGATTCGAGCACGTCGATCAGATCGCCGCGCCCCAAGTCTTCCAGCGCCTGTATCAGCCCCGGCAGGACTTCCGGCAGATAGCGCGCACCCTGATCCGCAACCCGCAGGAACAGCGCCAAGGCCGCCTCCTGATCCTGTTGCGCGAGCGCCATCTCTCCCGCGATGAGCGTGGCACGCACGCACAAGGGGTCGGCGTCCTGCGCCCGGTCCAAATGATGTCTGACGGCCGCGGGCTCGGCGCGGCGACGCGCCTCCTCCGCCAGTTCGCAGTGATACTGGGCGATCTCGAGGTTCATCGGGTGTTCGCTGAACGGTTTGAGCCGTTCCGCGATCTCCAGACAACGCGACCAGTCGCGCTCTTGCTGATAGATGTCGAGCAGCCCGCGCAGCGCGCGCTCGCGCTGCAAGCCGATCTCGGCCAACTCCTCGAACAGAATCTCCGCCCGATCGAGCAATCCGGCACGCATGTAGTCCTGTCCCAACTCGAACAGGGCGTACCCGCGCTGCTCGGCGCTCAGGGTGTTGCGGGCAACGAGGTTCTGATGGATGCGGATGGCCCGGTCGGCCTCACCCCGGCGCCGGTACAGGCTCCCCAACGCCAGATGGGTCTCCACCGTCTCGCCATCGACCTCCGAGATCTCCAGGAACACATCGATCGCCTTATCCGGTTGTTCGTCCAACAGAAAGTTGAGTCCGCGCAAGAACGCCGGATGGGCACCAGGAGGCGCAACCGGACCCTTGCGTCCGGCGTCCCGCCGACCGATCCACCACCCGGAGGCCGCGGCCACCGGAAGCAACAAAAACAGCAGTTCGATCACGGACGCGCGCCCCCGGCCGCCACGCGACGGTCGTCTCCCGGCCCGGCAGGGCGCGCGGGGGCTATAGCGGCAACGAAAAGAGGTGTAAGGTTCACCCCGCCATAATACAGGCATCCCCGCGCGGTCGCATGGGTGGGGATCTGCCGCTGCGCCCCGATTGTCTGCCGATCGAGGGGACTGGCTCCTGCGGCGGCGTGCAGCGGCCGGGGCATCGGCGGTGACGGCCCGCGGTTCAGCAGCAGTCTCCCCCACCCCATCAGCATGAGGAAATGAACCCTATGTCAAAATTCACGGATCAAGTTGTCATCGTCACCGGTGCCGCCGGGAACATGGGGCGGGCCGTGGCCTGGGCGTTCGCCGGCCAAGGTGCCCGCATCGCCCTGGTGGACCGGGACGCGCAGGCACTGGAGCAGATCCGCGCGGCACTGCCCGCGGGCACGGTGGCCATCGGGATCACCACCGACCTCATGAACCCGGAGTCGGTCGCCCGGATGAGTGCCGCCGTGATGGAGCAGTTCGGGCGGGTGGATGTCCTGGCCAATCTCGCCGGCGGGTTCACCATGGGCCCGCCCATCCACGAGACCGCCGACCACGACTGGACCTTCATGCTGGATCTCAATGCCCGCACCGTCTTCAACTGTTGCCGGGCGGTGGTGCCGCTGCTGCTGGCCGGCGGGGGCGGGCACATCGTCAACGTCGCGGCCCGCGCGGCGACCCGCGGCATCGGCCGCATGGGACCCTATTGCGCATCCAAGGCGGCCGTCATCACCTTGACCGAGAGTCTGGCGGATGAGCTCAAAGATCAGGGGATCACCGTCAACTGCATCCTCCCCGGCACGGTCGACACCCCCCAGAACCGCGCGGCCATGCCCGATCAGGACCATGACCGCTGGGTATCGCTCGCGGCACTAGCCGACGTGATCCTGTTTCTCGCCTCGGACGCGGCACGCGCCGTCACCGGCGCCGCCGTGCCGGTCTACGGACGCAGTTGAGCAGCCGCATGCCATTCGTCACCGCCGAGCGCGGGCTGCGCGCGCCCGCAACCCGTCTGATCCCGCTCCTGCCCTGGCTGGTCGCGGTCGCCGTTGCGGCGCCGCCCGACCTGACCCCGGAAACCCGTCAAGCCCTGGTGACCGCGGTCGAGGCTGCCGCGGCACTCGACTTCTACAACGCCCGCTGCCGCAGCGACGGCTCCGGGCGGCACAGTAACAACCTCAACAAACAACTGGCCAGCAAGCTCCACGTCACCATCATGGGCGTCCAGGACGACCTGTTTCCGGAGCGCAGCTTCCGCGCCGTCCAACGGCGCCTGCAAGACCAGTTCACCGAGGATTTACGCCAAGCCGGCGGCTGCCAGGGCGCCAAGGACGCCGGGGTCCCGGAGCAACTCAACGACCGCTATCGCGGCAGCATAGCGGCCATTGAGGCGCTGCCTTAGGCAATTTCCGGGAAAAAGTGTACAAACCTGTAGGGGCGACTTCAGTCGCCCCTAAAACCCCTACGGAATCCTGCAGGCATGCGCAGTCGGGAGGTTTGTTCCCGGAAATCGCCTTAGACCGACAACAGAGCAACCCCTACTCTTAAGGATGCAACCAGAAACCGCCCAATCGCCTGAAGTCACGCTTGCGCAACTCGAGTCCCATCTCTGGGGCGCCGCCAACATCCTGCGCGGCAGCCCGGTCGATCGCACCGACTGGAACGAGTATCTGATCAAGACCTTTGCCGACGCCACCAAAAAGAAAGCCGGCGAGTTCTACACCCCGCGCAGCGTCGTGCGGCTGATGATCGAGATCCTCGACCCCCAGGAGGGCGAGACAATCTATGACCCCGCCTGCGGCACCGGCGGGATGCTGCTGGCCGCCGTCGAACATGTCCGCGCCCAGGGCGGCGACCCGCGGACCTTCTTCGGTAAGCTCTACGGTCAGGAAAAAAACCTCACCACCTCGGCCGTGGCCCGCATGAACCTGCTGCTGCACGGCCTGGAGGACTTCCAGATCGAACGGGGCGACACCCTGCGCAACCCGGTGTTCACCGACCCCAGTACCGGCGGGCTCGCCACCTTCGATATCGTGCTCGCCAATCCGCCCTTTTCGCTCGAAAAATGGGGCCGTGAAGTCTGGGAGAATGACCCCTGGGGACGTGCCTTTGCCGGCGTGCCCACCGACAGTTCGGGCGACTTCGCCTGGGTTCAGCACATGGTCAAGTCGATGGCCGCCCAGCACGGCAGCATGGCCGTGGTGTTGCCCCAGGGGGCGCTGTTCCGCGGCGGCATCGAGGGCAAAATCCGCCAACACCTGCTGCAACAGGACTTGGTCGAGGCGGTGATTGGCCTCGCGCCGAACCTGTTCTATGGAACTGGCCTTGCCGCCTGCATCCTGGTGCTGCGGCGGCAAAAGCCCCCCGAGAGCGCCAGCCGGGTGCTCATCGTCGATGCCTCCACCCTGTTTCGCAAGGACCGCGCGCAGAATCATCTGGAGCCGGCGCACGCCGACCGCATCCTGGGCTGGTACCAGACCTTCGAGGATATGGAAGATTACGTCCGCGTGGTCGGGCTCGACGCAATCGAGCAGGAAGGCTGGACGCTCAACATCTCGCGCTATGTGCTGCCGCCGATCGGGCGTGACATCCCCCCGCTGGCGGAGGCCGTCGCGGACTTCAAGGCCGCGCTGGAGCGTTGCCGGGACGCGGAGGCGGCCTTGCGGCGGGAGATGACCGAGGGTGGTTGGCTGTTATGACCTATAGAAAATACCGCTGCCCGGCATGTCGACAGACGACTGGCGTTGCTATCCTATACGGACTGCCAAGCCACAAAGCATTCGAAGCGGCCAATCGCGAGGAAATCGCTTTAGGTGGTTGTTGTATCGATTTGGACGGACCAGAGCGTCAATGCAACCGTTGCGGTCATCAGTGGCGCATTAAACGTAGGGATGTCCCAATTGAATAGCCCCATGAGCCTCCAGCAACTCGAATCCTATCTGTGGGGCGCCGCCACCATCCTACGCGGGCTCATTGATGCAGGCGACTACAAACAGTTCATCTTCCCGCTGGTCTTCTACAAGCGCCTGTCGGATGTCTGGGACGAGGACTATGCACAGGCACTGACCAGCTATGCCGACGACGCGCAACTCGCCCGCGCCGAGGCCGATGAGCGTTTCAGGGTCCCCGCGGGCGCCCACTGGAACCAAGTACGCACCGTCGCCAAGGACGTTGGCAAGGACATCCTGAAGAGTTTGGACCCGCGGACCGGACGCTGTGCCATCCTCTTTCCGCACGGTGTCCTGTTTCGCAAGGGAGAGGGCGAGATGCGACGTAAGCTGATCGAGGCCAACTTGGTCGACTGCGTGCTGGGACTCGGCCCCAACCCGGAGACGGCCCAGCGTCTGGATCTGGTCTTCGGCGGCACCTCCCGGTTCTGGCTCACCCGCGAGGCGCCGTATCGCGCGGCTTTGCAGGGAGCAGCGCCGCGCGAACCTACCGACACGGCAGACGGTCGCATCGTGCTGACTTGCGGGCTTTCGTAGAATTCCCAAACACTCAGAGCCAAACCCCCACAAGCGCTTGTGGGGATACCTCTCGCCTTGTTGAAAGGCATTCCAGCCGTCGGCGAGAAACCCGTCCGGGCGTCCCGGCCCAGCAGTTCCAAATTTGGGTGGCCGCCGCCAACAGCGTGCCGGCCGCGAGGCTGATGGTGGATGCGCTGCGCTTATCCACCCTACAAAACCGGATCCGCTGTAGGGTGGATAAGGCGCGCCGCTCGGTGTCAGAGGCCCAGCACGACGGTCGCGCGCGCCGCATCCACCAGGGATCGCGCGATGCCACCCAAATTTGGAATTGCTGGTCCCGGCCACGACCTCGGTTGCTGACCAACAAGAGCACTATAATGCCGCTCACACACCCGCCACGCTTGGCCGGTTTCGACCGGGCGGCGCAACCATGGCGGGTTTTTATTGCCCTGGATACACGATGACAAGTCAGAGAGGGGCCTATGCAGCACCTTAAGTTATGTTGGAACCAGTCGCTAAAGGATGACGTGGATGCGTAGCGCCGCCGAACTCTTCGCCGAACTCAACGCCCTTGATGAGTCGGTCCAGATCGAAGCCAAACGGGCCAGCGAGAGCGGCAAGTCGGTGCAGCAAACCGTCGTCGCCTTTGCCAATGAGCCCGGTCTGGGCGGCGGCTACCTGCTGCTGGGCGCGGAGTGGAAGACCGACGAGAAAGGCGATGTCGTCTATTGGGCCGCGGGTCTATCTAATCCTGACAAGGTTCAAAGCGACCTAGCCAGCCAGTGTGCCAGCATGTTCAACGTCGTCCTGCGCCCCGAGATGCAGGTCGAAACCGTTGACGGCAGGTCGGTGCTCGTGGTCTTCGTGCCCGAGGTCGATGTCACCCAGAAGCCGGTGTATTTCAAGGCCACGGGACTGCCGCGCGGCGCGTACCGGCGGGTTGGCTCGACCGATCAGCATTGCGTCGATGAAGACCTCTGGGTCCTGCGCGGCGAAACTCAGCCACAGAGCGGACCGGACATGGCGCTGATACATGACGCCACGCGCCAGGACATTGATTCGCTGGCCGTGAGCGAATACCGGCGCCTGCGCGCCAAGGTTAACCCCAGCGCCGAAGAATTGGCCTACGATGATGACGACTTGCTGGAGGCACTCTGTGCCTTACGCCGGGCCGACGGGGAGCTGAAACCGACCGTCGCCGGCATCGTACTGTTCGGCAAGTCGCTCGCGCTCCGCCGCCTGATGCCTGCGTTGCGCATCGACTATATCCGCGTGTCCGGCACCCAGTGGATCAGCGATCCGGACGAGCGTTTCGTCGCCACGCTCGACGTGCGTAAGCCGTTGTTGCTCGCGTTGCGGCAACTCCAGAGCGCCATCCTCGACGACCTGCCACGCGGCTTTCGGCTGGATGCGGGTGAGCTTCAGAGCCGGCAGGACCCCATCCTGCCGGATAAGGTGATCCGCGAGGCCCTCGCCAACGCTACCATGCATCCTGTTCCTGCACAACCTGCTGACGGAAGAAGATTACCGCTGGCTCGAAACTCTGGCGGGCGGTCCTTTGAGCGCCGACGAGGCCAAGGTCCTAATCTACACCCGCGAAACCGGCGCCGTGGACAACACCGCGTGCCGCGACTTCTCCGGGTTGGACACCCTGACCGCCAGCGGCGTGCTGCGCCGTCTGCGTGATCGCCGACTGCTGATCAAACAGGGCAGCGGCAGTCGAACCTATTACACCTTGGAGAGCATGGAAGATCGCTCAGTGACACCCTCGGCGCCAGGAGCCTGGCTGCTTGAAGCCGCCGACGCAGAAGACCACGGCACCCGGCCGACTTGTGGGGATCCGCCAAATCCCCACAAGCTCGGACCCGAATCCACACAAGTGCTTGTGGGGATCCCCGACGCCTTGTGGGAACGCATCCAGGCCGCCGGTCAGAAACCCCGCCAGGCCATCCTGCGCGGATTCCTGCTGGAACTCTGCGCCCTGCGTCCCTTCTCGGCCGATGAACTGTGCCAGATACTGGGGCGCAGCGACCCGCGGGAATTGACTCGCGGCCACCTGAAACCCATGCGAGAGATCGGCCAATTGGCCTTACTCTATCCGGAAAGCGCCAAACATCCGCACCAAGCGTATGTGGTGCCGGGTAGTTATTCGGAGGCTGGGCATGACTGAGTTGAAGACCGGCTGGCGGCGCTGGCGTTTCGAGCAGATGGCGCAGAGTGTCAACGATCGCGTCGATGACCCGCGGCAATCCGGGGTCGAGCCCGTAGGTTGGGGTGACGAAGGAACCCCAACACGCTCATGTCGGCCGGAGGATGTTGGGGTTCGTTCCTCACCCCAACCTAAAGGATCCCTTCTTCTCTCCGCGTCTCTGCGTGAGCTAATCCGCAAGTGACTCACGCAGAGACGCGGAAGCGCAGAGTGAGTTCTTTGCCGTTCGTTGTAATCATCGGGAGCCAGGGAGTCAACCATGACCTTCAATGAATCCAACACCATCGAAGCCTACCTGTGCGATCTGCTCGCCCGGCCGGTTGCGCGGAACGCGGTTCGGGATGCGGCGGGGGGCTATAGTGTTGGGCTGGGCGCGATTTATTCGCCGGGGCGGGACGCCCCGGCTCCTTTGGGGTGGCAACCGGTCGCTGCCGCCGACCTGCAACGCCAGCCGTAGGAGGTCTTTGTCGAGTCTCAGGTCCGTGCGGCGCTGATCCGGCTCAATCCCGAGATCGCCGCGCGGCCGGAACGCGCCGATGAGGTGCTCTACAAGCTGCGCGCTATCGTGCTCTCTGTGCGCAGCGATGGGCTGATCAAGTGCAATGAGGAGTTCACCGCCTGGCTGCGCGGTGAGCGCTCGATGCCGTTCGGGCCGAATCATGAACATGTCACGGTGCGCCTGATCGACTTCAAGGACCTGGAGAACAATCAATACGTCGTCACTACGCAATACGGCTTTCGCGCCGGCCCGGCCGAGCGCCGCGCGGATGCCATGCTGCTGGTCAATGGCTTTCCGCTGGTCCTGATCGAGACCAAGACCCCGGTGCGGCCGGCGGTGAGTTGGGTCGACGCCGCGCTTCAGATCCATGACGACTATGAAAAATACGTCCCTGAACTCTTTGTCTGCAACGTATTCAGCGTAGCGACCGACGGCAAGGAGCTACGCTTTGGTGCCATCCACCTGCCGATCGACCTCTGGGGACCCTGGCGGATGGACGAGGACGCGGTGCCCACGGGTCTACGAATCGCTCAAGCCGTCCACCGGTCAGGGGGCACTGCTCTGGCATGTGCTGGGTGAGAAAACCATCGCGCTGATCCATGCGCATGTCCGCGTCGGGACCATCCACGACGATCTCGATGATCTGGTGTTCGACGCCGATGTGATCGAAGCGATCCTGGACCCGGCCGGTCAACAGAAGAAGGCCAAGGAGATCGTGATCAAGGTCGCCGCGCGGCTGCGCCGCCATCTTGGCAACCCGCGTTTCAAGCGGCTGTCCGAGCGGCTGGAACAGCTCAAGGCGCGCCACGAGGCCGGTCAGTTGCACAGCATCGCGTTCCTCAAGGAGTTGCTGGATCTGGCCCGCGACCTGGTTGCCGCGGAGCAGGAGACCCCGCCCGCCGAGGATGAGGACGCGGCCGGGCCGCGCTCACCGCGCTGTTCCAGGAGGTACGCAACCCCACAACCCCGGTCGTTGTCGAGCGCGTGGTCGAGGACATCGACCAGATCGTGCGCATCGTGCGCTTACCCTACTAAATTGCCCAGACTTTTATCAATGAGAAACGCACGCGTTTGCATTCTAATGGGATGGTCCGTCAGACATGACGGCTTTTTCCCGATCACGAGGAACGCACAATGGAAACGATCGATCTCACCACGAACAACGCGCGTGGATTCGTCGGCCGCCTGCGGCGCCGGGGCGCCGGATGGTGCCGCAACCTGGGCCTCCCGGTGGCCACGGACACGCGACCCGGCGGCAACCAAACCCAAGACACCACGCCGACTGGAGCCGTTGCCGGACCAGCCGAAAACCCGGCGGCGCGTGGAGAACCGCAACCGCGGGGACGCGGGCTCGGCGGCGGTCGCGGTGCTGGTGCCTGCCGGAACAACGGCGGCGCAGCCGGGCAAGGTCCGGGCCGCGGCGCGGGACGCGGTGTCGGCGGCGGACAAGGCCGTCGCGGCTGGATCTGAGCCGGCCCCTCGCTGACCCATGTTTACGGTCTTCGGCCTGTTCATCGTCTTGGCCGCCGCCGCGATTCCGACCGGGGTGCATCTGGGCTTTCGGGCACCGCGCATCCGCGAGACCGGCTCGCCCGCAGACTATGGCCTCGCCTATGATGCCGTGCGTATCCCTACGGTGCGTCAGCGTCACCTGTTCGGCTGGCTGCTGCCGCAACCGGGGGCCGACTGCACCGTCATCGTGCTGCATGGTTGGGGCAGCAACGCCGAGCTGATGCTGCCCCTGGCGGCCCCGCTGCAACGGGCCGGATTCAACCTGTTGCTCTATGATGCCCGCAATCACGGCAGCAGCGACTCGGACAGCTTTTCATCCTTGCCGCGCTTTGCCGAAGATCTCGGTATGGCGATGGCATGGCTCAAACGCCATCACCCGCACCGCGCCGCGCGCATCGTGGTCCTCGGCCACTCGGTCGGGGCCGGTGCCGCGTTGTTTGAAGCCTCACGCAATCCGGACATCACGGCGGTTATCAGTATTGCCGCGTTCGCGGATCCGGCACGGGTGACCGAGGGCTATTTGCGTCACCTGCATCTGCCGCGGCTGGTCACCCGCCTGGTCATCCGCTATGTGGAATGGATCATTGGCTTCCCGTTCGAGACCATCGCGCCGATGAACAGTGTCCGCCGCATCGCGTGCCCCATCCTGCTGGTGCACGGCACGGACGACCAGACCGTCCCGGTGGAGGATGCGCGCCGCATCCTGGCCAACTGCCGGACCTCCCAGGCCAGCCTGCTGGAGGTCGATGGGGCCGGGCACGATTCGGTGGACAAGATCGAGCAGCACGTCAGCGAGCTGACGCGGTTCCTCGACGACACCTGCCCCGCCAAGGCGGAGCAAGCGCGCATCGCTCATCCAGCGGCGACAAGGGATTGATCCTCGTTCCGGCCGGCGCTTGGACATCGCGCACTGGAAGTCGAGGCTATACCGTGAAAGTGCGTAGTCAGGCCATCCTGGCCTGACGGCGTCGGGACTGGAACGGTCAGGGCTGGAAGCCCTGACTACGCAGCGGTCGAGCAGACTTTCATGTTCCGGGGTGGCGCCGGCGCCATGGTCGTTAGCCGGACCTCGGCCGCCCAAACGCGAGGTCCACCGGCTAAAGCCTCGGCCTCCAGTTTGCTTACGGCCAGAGCGACGGCAGCCAGGAACCCCATTCACTGTCCGGCCAGCATTCGCTGGTCCTGACCCACTTCACCACCAACAAGAACATCAACGACATCATGGCATCGAACTACGAAACCTTTTTCGACTTGGCGAGTTTCGCCGTCGTCGGCCGCTCCCAGGTCACACCCTTTCCGCTGCTCAGCTATCGGCGACTGAAAGCGACCGGCAAAACGGTCTACGCGGTGGACCCCGACACCGACGTCATCGATGGCGATACGGCCTACCCCGACCTCGGTGCACTACCGAGCCCCGTCGAGGGCCTGATCGTCGAGGTACCGAAGGCAGAGACCAGCGCCTGGATCAGCGCGGCCGCCGCCGCGGGCATCCGCGATGTCTGGGTGCACATGGCTCACGACACCCCGGAGGCGGTGGCGCTGGCCGCGCAGCATGGCATCAACCTGCGCACCGGCACCTGTGCCGTCATGTATCTGAATCCTGGGTTCTCGTACCACAGTATCCACAAGCTCATCATGAAGATGACCGGTAAGTACTGAGGCGAGATCTCACGCGCAGCTTGCCCGACGGATGACCGGCGACCCCTCGGCCTCGCGCGCGGCCATGCGCAACAGGTTCGCCGCCACCGCCGCCTCGGCGGGGCGGGCGAACAAATAGCCCTGGCCCAGATCGCAATCCAACCCACGCAGAATCGCCAACTGATCCGCGGTCTCGACCCCCTCGGCGATGACCCGCAGGTGCAGGGCATGGGCCAGGGTGATCATCGCGGTCACCAGTGTGCGATCCCCATCCACCGTGCACAACCGGGCGACGAAGCTGCGGTCGATCTTGATGCAGTCCACGGACAATTGTTGCAGGTAGCCCAGGGAGGAGTAACCGGTACCGAAGTCATCAATGTGGATGGCCAGTCCCAGTGCACGCAGGGCCTGAAGCCGGCCGGTGTCGTGCAGGGTCTGTTCCATCAGCACCGACTCGGTGATCTCGAGATGGATGTCCGCCGCCGATAACCCATGCTCCGCCAGCAGAGTACTGACCGTCTGCGCCAGCGATTCCCGCTGAAGCTGACCACCGGAGACATTGACCGAGACCGGAACCGTCGCCAGCCCGGCCAGGCGCCAGGCGGCGATTTGACGACAGACCTCCGCCAGCACCCAGCGCCCGATCTCGCGGATCAACCCGGTCTCCTCCGCCACCGGGATGAATTGCCCGGGCGGGACCCAGCCCAAGACCTCGTTGTGCCAACGCAGCAGCGCCTCGAAACCGGCCAGGCACCCGTGTTCGAGGCGGACGATGGGCTGATAGTGCAGGGTGAGTTCACCGCGGCCCAGCGCCAGGCGCAACTGACTCTCCATCTGCAGGCGGGCGGCGACCCGATGGTCCAGCTCGGCGGAGAAGAAATGCAGGGTGTTGCGACCCATGGCCTTGGCCCCGTACATGGCGAGATCCGCGCAGCGAATCAGCCCATCGGCGTCGGCGGCGTCACGCGGATAGAGGGTGATGCCGATGCTCGCGGTGACGATGTACTGGGCGCCGCCCAGGTCGCTGGGCTGCACGACCGCGTCCAGAATGGACTGCGCCAAATCCGCGGCTTGATCGGGACTGCTCAGCCGGTCGGCGACGATCAGAAATTCATCGCCGCCGAAGCGGCTGAGGTGGACCCTCGACGCGGGGGGCGCCGACACGCCCTCCAGGCGCCGTGCCAGGCCCCGCAACAGTTCATCGCCCTGGGCATGACCAAGTGCATCATTGATTTGCTTGAAATTATCCAGATCAAGGAACAATACCGCCAGGTACCCGTCAGCACCCGCGGCCGCCGCGACACAGGCGCTGAGCAGTTCCCGGATCAGGCGGCGATTGGGCAGGCCGGTGAGCGGATCGTGGAAGGCGAGCAACTCGATCTGCTCCCGACGATCCGCCAGGTCTTCGCCCATGACCCGCACCGCCGCCGCCAGGGCGCCGATCTCGTCGGCCGAATGAATAGGAATCGGTGTACGCAGTTCGCCCGCGCCGATGCGGCCCGCCGCGTCGCGCAGGACGGCCAAGGGGCGCAACACCAGACGCCGCAGCCAGGCGATCAGGGCCGTCGTCAGCAGCAGGACGGCAAACCCCGTCATGATCAGTGTTGTCAGCCCCAGGCGGCGCAGCGGTGTCGCCAGGCTGTGCTCCGGCAGGGCGGCCAGGGCGAGGATGCCGGGTTCGATGAAGCGAACCCTGACCAGCCAGGGGCTCGCATCCCAGGTCCTGATCCCAGCGGCCCGCGACCCGCTCCGATCGGAGTGCGCGGACACCGGGTCAGGATGCAGCAGTGCCGACGGCAATCGCCGGCCGGTCCAGACGCCGCTGGAGTCGAACAGGACCTCGCCGGCGGGGAACGCCAGGATCAGGCGGCCGGACGCGGCAATGGGGAGCGCGCGCAGCCGCTCAAGAATTGGGTCCAATGAGACCCGCAGCACCAGATAGCCGCGGGTACGCAGGGTGTCGTCCGCCCGCGTCAGGTAGTGATCGGCCAACGCGATACGGCGGTAGACCTGCAGTGCACCGCCACCTTCCGGATCCTGGCTCAGCCTCACGCTGACCGGATCAGGGGCCGTCTGGACCGACGCAAACCCCGGCTCAGCGCCGCCCGCCGACACCTGAGCGGGCCGATCGCTCGCCGCCACCCGGATATCCATGGTCCCGTCCGGACGCAGTAAACGAATCTCCTGATACTCCGGATAAGCGTCACGGTACTGATAGAACAGCTTGAGCAGCGGGGCTTGCAACAACTCGGTCCGCTCCTGATCATCCGCGGCGCGAACATACCGCTCCACCGGACCGGCGGCGGCGAACAGTGCGCTGTTGGCCTGTGCCGCATCCACGAGGCCGCGCAGACCTTGGGCCGTCGCGTCCAGGGCCGTATCCAGGGACTGGACCGCCGCGTCTTCCAGGTCCTGACGCAGTGCGTCGTAGGACACCCAGCCCAGCGCCAGCACCGGCCCCGCCACCAGGGGAACCAGCACCAGGGCGAGTTTGAGTTGGAGGCGCACCGCCCTCAGTCCCCATGCACCAGGGCGGCATAGGCCCGCATCCGTGCGCTGACGGCCGGTGCCGGCAGCCGGGCATAGAACTCGCAACGCGCGAACGTGGCAGGGTCCGGATAAACCAGCGGGTCCTGGAGGAAAGTCGCCGGCAGCAGGCGCTCGGCGGCCAGGTTGGGGGTGGCATAGTTCAGGTCGCGGGCGTTGCGGGCCGCGATCTCAGGGCGATTGAGAAAGTCGAGAAAGGCTGCCGCCAGCGCTGGTTGAGCGCTCCGGGCGGCCACCGTCAGGAAGTCCAGCCACAGGGCGCCACCCTCGCGCGGGACCACATAGGCGACCTGATCGTTACGATCGATCAGGGCGGCGGCATCGCCGTTGAAGGAAACGGCGGCGGCGACCTGCCCGGTCAACAGCTCGGAGCGGGCATCCAGGGCCAGGGCGCCGTAGCGGAACACCGCGGGTCGCTGCGCCTTCAGCAGGTCAGCCGCGGCCTGGATCTGGGCGGTGTTACTGGTGTTCATCGAGAACCCCAGTGCTTTGAGGGCGACCGCGAACAGGTCGAAGTGATCGGCGATCATCAAGATACGCCCGCGCAACGCCGGGGCGGGATTCAGCAGGTCGAGCCAGGAGTCCAGCTCGCGGCCTACCAGATCGCGTCGATAGACGATTCCCATGGTCCCCCACAGGTAGGGGAGCCCATAGTCACGGCTGCCGGGATAGGCCGCATCCCAGCGCGGGTCGATGTGGCGCCGATGGGGGATCGCGGTTGGGTCCAGCGGTTCGAGCCAACCGTGTTTGCGATAAACCTCCAGGGCATTGCTGTCAACCAGCAGGACGTCGAAGCCCGCCCCGTCCGTCGCGCTCAGCACCTGGTCGCGCGCATCATCGGTTTCAAAATAGACCTGACGGACCCGGGCACCGGACGCGGCCTCGAACGCCGCGATCACGGCCGGCGCAAGATAGTCGGGCCAATTGAAAACGACCAATTCCGGACGCGCGACAGCACCCTGCGCTGCGGCGACCGACGGTCCCGTTGTTGCCGGACCGGCGCACAGCACCAACAAGACGAGCAAAGACAGGGCGGACCGTCGCATGGATGTTCTTCGCGGTGTTCTTTAGGGAGCGGGCAGATGCATCAGTAGGCGCGCTTGCACGGTCAGGAACACGGGCAGAACCTGGTCGGCCGGACGATAGCCGCCGCGGATCCTGATCGGGACGCGGTAACGGCATCGGCCCGATCCGCTGACTGCTGCCCGGCGGATCCCACGCCAGCAGCGATGCTGATCATACCACCCAGCGAGGAGCGGAAATGAGACCGCCGTCAGGTGCGCATGCTCCGCACGAAGGTCCGATCGCATACCGCGCTGGGCGCGGTTTAGCCAGCAGTTCCAAATTTGGGTGGCCGCCGCCAACAGCGTGCCGGCCGCGAGGCTGATGGTGGATGCGCTGCGCTTATCCACCCTACAAAACCGGCTCCGCTGTAGGGTGGATAAGGCG
>Ga0247839_1003175_pt1 | contig 23134 bp, 14 predicted proteins | sample LaCruzMarch2015__6_FD_192405 | JGI IMG/M metagenome (GOLD analysis project Ga0247839, IMG submission 192405) | Freshwater microbial communities from meromictic Lake La Cruz, Castile-La Mancha, Spain - LaCruzMarch2015_16m | ecosystem: Environmental > Aquatic > Freshwater > Lake | place: Spain... | reverse complement strand
TTTCTAAAGTCCACTCGCAGGAATCGGAGAGTTTCTCGCCATTCGCTCTGGCTTGAATGGTGTTCCTGCCGGGTTGAAGAGCGATGTCGGGCCACCGGCAAACCTTGATGGTATCCGGCTTGGCGCAACCGGCGGATTTGCCATTCACGATCAATTCGACCTCCGCACAGTTGGAATAAACCTTCACCTCGGTTCGAGCCTTCGTGCGCGGAGTCGCCGCATGCGAGGCAATGCGCACCATCGGCTCGGAGTTCCAGTTGGCTTTGTAGAAATAGAAAGTGTCCTTCTTCGTCTTCCGATCTCGGGTGACAAGCCCCTTGTCGTTGAGCCCCGGGATTCCCCCCTCGTTGCGCTTGTCCACGGCAAAGTCGAATATTGCCCAGATCCACGTTCCATAGACATGCGGGTTGTTCTTCAACTGGGCCCAGAGGCGCTCGTGGAAATGGTTCTGCCACTCCTGTGGATGAAATGTCCCGTTGTGGACTGGTCGGACGAGATCGCCCTCCTGGAATTGTGCGGGATTCGCCCCGGCGCCGTATTCGCTAATGCCGATTCGAGCGCCCATTTGCTTGCTGAAATCTCCAATCCACCCGTCAGCATCGTCCGGACTGGAGCTATACCATCCCGGATAAATATTCCACGCGGCTGCATCCGGGATTTTGTGTTTGGCCCCAGCATTCTGGCGGAACGAGGCCGCGACCGTTGGGCGAGTTGGGTCGATTTCTTTCGCGAGCTTTTGCAGATTTTCCACAACGGGAACAGCCGGCGCGGTCTTCATGGCCCCACAATCGAGTTCGTTGAATATCCCCCACATTCCGACCGAGGGATGATTGAAGTTTTGATAAATCATTTCCTGGAGTTGCTGACGGGCGTTGGCGAGGAATTCGGGGGATGCGCTCACCGCATCGACGAGCGGGATTTCCTCCCACGAGATGATTCCATGGCGATCGTTCAGCCGGTGGAAGTATTCCGCCTGCTGGTAATGCGCGAGCCGGATGGTATTGGCTCCCATTTCGCGAATGATCTCGTGGTCCTCGTCGTGGTCGGCTGGAGAGAGCGCCCAGCCTTTACCCGTGCGCTCTTGGTGATGGTTCACCCCGTGCAGCGCGTAGGGTTCGCCATTCAGCAAAAAGCCTTTTTCCTTGTCGATCGCCACGGTGCGAAGCCCAAAGGGTTGCGTAACCTCGTCCAGCACTTCGCCGCCGCGCCGGATGCGAACCGTCGCAGAGTAAAGATACGGATTAGCGACTCCCCTCCAAGGCGTGGATCCGGGATTTCGACTTTGGTGGCGTGTTCACTCAATCCAGACTTGGCGAGGCGTTCGGTTTTCTTCGTGACCACCGCACCTTCGGCGTTCTTGATTTCGATCTCGAGTGCGATGTCTTGCAAGTCCGCACCATTGCTTGAAACCAGCGTCTTCACTTCGACTTCGGCCTTTTGCTTGCTCATTTCCCGAAGGGTCAAAAACACACCCGGCGATCCAAAAAATGTCGGAGAGATACAGACCTCGCCGGTGCTGAAAATTTCCACGGGCCGGTAAATGCCGCCAAAGATCGTAAAATCCCCCGAAAGCGGAGCGACATCGAATTGCCGCGAGTTGTCCACACGAACCCTCATCGCATCCTTGCCGTCGAATTTGAGATAGGGAGTGATCTCGAAACAAAACGCCCCGAACGCCCCACGGTGTTGGCCGACGGGGATGCGATTGATCAAAACATCCGCCACCAGCGAGACGCCTTCGAAACGCACGAAGACGCGCCGCCCCTTCCACTCCGCCGACACCGGCAACGCCCGCTCATACCACGATGGACCGCGATAGTAGCCCTCCGGCAGCTCAGGATTGGCCGCCAGCCCATTCGCGCCGTCCACTGCATTCCAAGTGTGCGGAATGCTGACAAGCTCCCACGGCGGCGTTTGAAAATTTCGCCATTCCTCTGCGTTCTGATCCGGGGCAATGTCGCGCTTGAGGAATTTCCAATTCTCAAGAAGAGGCACAGCGTCCCGTGCGGCCCCATGTCCCGAAGAGGCGAAAACCAGTAAAACGAATGAAATAATTAAATACCTCGCGTAAAATACCTTGTAATTTTTTTGGGGTGCAATTTGCGCCATAAAAGAAACTAAATATTTAGTAGTTTGGAAACACTGGGAAAGCTGAGTGAATACAATATTGAATATTATTGCTTCTATCAAGAAATTTGCTGACCTATTATAATTCAACTCGCTTTTTTTACGCCATGGCAGAACACCAGCCCTCCCCCTCTCCGTCGAAACGCACAAAAATCCGCTGGGTGGTTTGCGCCCTTTTGTTGTTTGCCACGGCCATCAACTACATCGACCGGCAAGTGATCGGACTGCTCAAGCCGGTGCTGCAGGGCGAGTTTGGTTTTGACGAGCGCGACTACGCCTCGATCGTCTTTTTGTTTCAAGCCGCCTACAGTCTGGGTCTTTTGCTGGCGGGGCGGTTGATGGATCGGATCGGTGTGCGCCTCGGCTTGGAGGTCGCCGAGGGAGTGGGCGGATTTGAGTTTCTCGAGGGCTTTTTCTTGCTCGGATTGGGGGGCGACCGAAGAGCAGGGGGCCGAAAGCGAGAAGGAAGGGCGTGGAATTTCTCATGAAAAAAAAGCGTATTAACCTAACTTCCCCCTGAATTTTTTATAACCCATTGGCATAGAATAAAAGTGCGTATAATTGTAGCAAGTAATTTTTATTATATTTCTTTTTTTTACACTTGACACCATGTTTTTGTTCGGTATTTGTGTAGCACATGTTTGTTCAAGCCACCAAATCTCGAAAAAACGGCAAAACCTACACCTCCCATCTCGTCCGCGAATCCTTCCGCAATCCCAACGGCCCTCGCTCCCGCACCATCTGCAACATCTCCAAGCTCCCTCCCGAAGTCCGCCAGATCATCGCCGCACACCTCTCCGGCAAAGCCACCCTTCAAGCCGACTCCATCGAACTCGACTCCGCCCTCGATTTTGGCGGTCTCGCCGTCCTCGTCGATGCTTGGAAATCCCTGAACCTCGACCTCCTTCTTGCCGACATCGGCACTCCCCGCCAACGCGCTCTCCTCAAGGCCATGGTCTTCGCCCGGCTCCTCTTCCCTTGCTCAAAACTCGCCCTCAAAGATGCCGCCCAAGGCACGCTGCTCGCCGCCGCCTGCGACCTCCCAGCCGACGAAGACTTCGACGAGGACGACCTCTACGCCGCCATGGACTCCCTCACCGGTTACTGGTGCGCCTTGGAAAAAAAACTTGCCGCCGAGACATTCAAAACTCCCGTCAGCCTCGCTCTCTACGACCTCACCAGCGTCTATTTTGAAGGCTCCGGTCCGGCTCCCCTCGCGCGCTACGGACACAGCCGCGACCACCGTTCCGACCGACCTCAAATCATCCTGGCCGTCGCCACTGACACCCACGGCACCCCTCTCCACATCTCCGTCCTGCGAGGCAACCGTGCCGACTCCACCACGCTGCGAAGCACGATAAAAATCCTTCGCCGACGCTTTCAAATCCAAGACGCCGTGTTCGTTTTTGACGGCGGCATGAGCAGCAAAATCAACCTCCAGTCCCTCGAAGACGAAGGACTCGAATTCGTCACCCGCCTCTCCAACTCCACCCTTGAAGCCCTCCTCAAAGACCTTCCCGGCGAAACCCAACTCGAACTCACCGACGCCCACCGCCTCATCGAAATCGAGCACAACGGCAAGCGCCATGTCATCGCCGGAGGCCCCTGGCGTAAAGAGCGCGACCGGGAACGCCGGGAACTCCGCATAGCCAAAGCCGAAGCCGCCCTCGCCAAACTTGCCGCAGCCAAGCGCACCAAGCCCGACGCCCAGAAAATCGCCAGCCAAGCTGGACGCACACTCCAGCAGCTCAAGGCCCACAAATACTTCACCTACCGCGTCGACGATGTCGGCATCCTTCAGTGGGAACGCAAGCAAGACACCATCGCCGCCGAGACCGCCCACGACGGTTGGTATCTCCTCCACACCAACCTCCCCATCGACCGGGCTGATGCCACCCAAGTCCAAGGCCACTACAAAAACCTCCTCGAAGTCGAAGAAGCCTTTTGCGAACTCAAGAGCTACCTCCAAGTCCGCCCCGTGTTCCATCGCAAGCCCGAGCGCGTCATCAACCATGTGCGCATCTGCTTCCTGGCCTACTGGATCAGCGCCCGCCTCGCCCGCCAGTGGCGCCTCTGCGGCGAAACCGGCGAAGTCACCCGCATCCTGCGCCAACTCCAAACCATCCGCCTCGGCGCCATCCACCTCAAAAACGAAGGACTCCAAGTCCTCCAACAAATCACCAAAGTCCCCGCCGACCTCAACGCCCAACTCGCCAAACTCAAACTCCTACACCTCTTCGCCGCCCCGCCCGCCTGGGCAAAAAACGCCGAACCAACACAGCCGTAGCCCGAAAAAAATCGCTCCGCTTGTATTTATAGGCCTCTCCGGTCGGGAAGAAGAGAAGTCAGGTTAATACGCACGCTTGGCATTAAGAGAAAAATGATCAAAAAATAAAAGTAATTCCATGGACGAAGACGAGATAACCGAACTAAAAAACCGATGCAAAAAGCTCGCCAAGGAACTTGGCAGGTTCACGTTGTTAAGTCAGGGTAGCGTTATGGCGCAGCCTCCATCGGCGTGGCGGTGGACGCGAAAGGTTTCAGGCAAGACGGTGAGTCGGGGGCTCAGCGCGGAGAAGGCCGAGTTGATGAAGGAAGCGATAAACAACCAGCGCAAACTCAACGAGATCATTGATGAATTGCGCACGGCATCGCAAAAACTGATTTTCGCTATGCCGAGAAAATCACCAAAACCGCGGCGCACGAAAAATCCCAAACACGACTTAAGTTAGCGCCATTCGGGACTGGTATCTTTTCTCAAGCGCTTGACTCTCAAAGCCCGATCCAGCAGCGTCTGGGCATGGAAACATCCGCCTCCAGCTTCAAACTCCGAGCAAACGCTTCGAATGGCCGAAAAGCGATTTCCTATCAGCTAAGGAGGGGCGTTTCCTCGCTTGTTTTCGCTTCCATCATCGGAGGATCCGCCGTGGCTGCAGATCCTTTGGGCATTCCCGCCGTTGGAGCGGGGCGGGCAGAACAGACTCAGGCAGAGGCAGTCACGGTTAAAGCCGGGGCATACTACTTTGATGGATGGACAGGAAAAACGGATCGTTGGCATCTTCCTCGGAGACTGAAGGAAGAATTCGGTGAGCGTTGCCCAATCTGGGGTTGGGTCACCAGCACCCCCGACATTATGCGTCAACAGATCGATTGTGCGGCCGACCATGGGCTGAACTTTTTTGCTTTCTGTTGGTATTACCCAGAAGACACAAACAACGACACACCACTTAACAATGCGTTGAACATTTTTCTTGAGGCGCCGAACCAAAAAAGGCTGGATTTCTGTATTCTGGTGGCCAACCTCGACGGCTTTCGGATCGGGCCGGGGGAGTGGGAGGCTTGTTGCACACGATGGTTGGCTCTGTTTAAAAACCCGTCCTATGTCAAAGCCGACGGCAAGCCCCTCATTATCTTCCTTTCCCCTTACACACTCAACAATCTATTCGGGGGCCCTGAGGCCGTCCGAGCCGCTTTCGAGCAATTGAGGGCCAAGGCCGCACAGGCGGGTTTTCCGGGTGTATCTATCGCCGGCTGCTTGGATGCCCGAGAAGTGGACCTTACCAAATCGGGTCTTTTCAGGAACGAAGTCGAATCCGGCTACAGCTTCGTGACCGGCTATGCCATGCCCCATTTCTACGCACCGAACTGGCCAAAGAGACGCCAGACATTCCAGCACCTTATAGATGGGCATCTGAAGGCATGGGATATTCTCGCGCGTCATTCCATCCTTCCCTATATTCCCGTTGCGACGCTCGGATGGGATATGAGGCCGTGGGAGAAGCCGGGCCTCCTGGAAGACCAACAGGTGATTTACTTTCCCGATCGCACTCCCCAGAAGGTGGAGACCATGGTCAGGAACGCCACATGGTGGATCGGTAAAAACCCCCTGAGAACATCGCGGGAAAAGCTTTTGCTGATGTATGCATGGAACGAATACGGAGAAGGCGGTTATATCACGCCCACTAAACAGGACGGCTCCACATACCTTGAAGCAGTGAAACGCGGGTTGAATTCACCGATGACCGCGAAGGATGGATCTCCTAACCAGTAACCAGAGTATTTACCACGACCACTGGAAATACTGGACCTGCCATTCTTGGCTCCCCCGCCGCAGACATTTCGGAGGGGTTGTTGATTTGACATCAGACCATCAGGATCTTGATAGGGAGGGTGCCCAAGCGTCATCTCACGCTTACCGCCTTGGGCGAATTCCGGCCAAAATTCTGCGATTCTGGAATCAAGATCCGCCCACGCCTCTTGAATCGCATGCAGGACGCAGGCGACGACAATACTCTTCGTTCCAGACTCTATTCCAACAAGCGCCTCCTCCCTCCATGGGCGCGAACAAGTTGCATTGAGATGACCTCCGTAAAGTGATATCAACTTCTTCTCACTATCAAAGACAGCCCACTCCCGAAATCCCGACCAGTGGAAAAATTTTCTCTAAAGGAAACCTAAACCGCTTTCAAGGATCATTTAAATAACTCTTTTAATTGACGTTGTAAATTATTTTTTCGAATTGAGGATCAGCAAACGCGAGCAAACCCTAATTTTTAACGGGCGGGGGCTCGAGGTCGGTGGCCCACTCGCTGTGGACAGTTGATTGGTTTTTTGAAACATCTTGGAAAAGCAACTCGAGCTGTAAGTCGGTGAGGCTGGTGCTTGGGAGTGGCGGGGTTTTGGACATATACCGGACGAGGCTGGAGCGGAGTTGGCGGCGGATAGGGTCTTGGAGCGCGGCTTCGCTAAAATCCGCCGCGCAGATAACGAGATGCCCCGTGCCGACCTTGGCTTCGAAGACGAGGCCGAGTTTTTGGTTTCGGGAAAATGCGTCGATGACCTGCACAATCGGTGGGGTTTTCAGTCCGACTTGGTCCAAAACAACCGCCCCGGGCGAGGGCGTGAGGAGGCTCCACCATTGCCAGTCGGTGTGATCCGCCGTGGGAAAATCCGCGAGTGCGGGGTGCTTGTGGTCTATGAGTAGGCCCATCGTTCCGGCTTGGTTGGTGAAGTAAACAGGACTCCAGAAAGAGGGAAGAAAGGCGGTGTCTTGGCGCTGGCGTATGGCAGCCTTGGAGGGCGTGTAGATCACGCGACCGCCTTTTGCGAGTGCGGCCCTGGCTTCGCGAAGCAACGAAGTGAGCAGCACGCCTGCGGCATCGATGGTTGCAGCAGGTGGGACGATCCAGATGCGCCAGGAGTTTTTGGCGTCGCTCGCCGTGAGCGTGAGCTCGGCTATGGTCGGCTTGGTCACTCTGGAGAGGGGGATTTGGATTTCGCCGGCAGGGTGGCAGGCTCCGAGAGGAATATCCACGGCGGGGAGGCTGCCTTCGGCGATCAAGCCTTCGGGCGAGCGGAGTTCCCATTTTGTCGAGACCGCGGCAAGTGGTTGTTTCGAGAAATTGGCGAACTCGACTTTGGCAATGAAAGTTTCTGCGGATGTGTAAACGCGCTTGGGCATGCGGACGAGAGGCACGACAGGTGCGGCGACCTCGCGGAACGCGGCGGGATCGGCGACGCCCTTGGAATCCCAGAAGGAATCGAGGAACCCCACATGTGCGGTTCCTTGACCGGGGTAATCGTGGAGGTCGAGGAGTTGGTAGCCCGCGAGCGGATGACTGCGCAGGGCGAGTTCGATTTCCTGTTTGTAAAGCTCGGCGGCGAATTTGCCCGAGGCGCGGGTGAAGTCGGCTGCCTGCGAGAGTAGTCCATTTTTTTTGAGGTCGTCCCGAATGGCTTCCAGATTGATCGGGCGGAGGACGCCTTTGTATTTTGGGATCTCGGCGAGATTGGGGAAAACATTCCACTGGCCGATCTCGTGGGTGAGCAGCGGTTTGTTGGTGCGGGCGAGGGTGGCGCTGAAATCATCGGTTGTGTTCGGCTCGCGGTCGAAGAACGCCTGGCCGCGCATGCCTTGGATATTGCCATCGATGCGGATCGCCCGCTCGACGAGGAAGTCATCGGTCTCAGGCGGACCGTCCCTCTCGCCCGTTTTCTCGGGTGCATCCACGATCCAGAGACGGTTTGAGGTGCTTGTATAAAGGCGGCGCGGGTCGGCCTGCTGCAACTCGGCGAGCAGGGTTTTCATGAACTCATATTTCCCGTGGAGTTCGTTGCCGAGGGAGAAGAGAACGAGCGAGGGGTGGTTCCCGTAGGCCTCGAAAATGCGCCTTGCCTCGTCGCGGATCCACTTCACGCGGCCTGCATCGCCGGGCTTCCCGAGGTCACCGGTCCAGAGCGGCAACTCGGCTTGAAGGTAGATGCCCTCCTCGTCGGCCGCCGTGAAACAAGCCTCTGGGGGACAGTAGGAATGGAAACGCAGGTGGTTGAGACCCCATTCCTTCAGGACTTTGAAAATGCGGCGCCAGCCTTCGACATCCATCGGCGCGTAGCCTGTGAGCGGGAATGTGACGCCCTCGTGCGTGCCTCGCATGAAGATGCGTTGGCCGTCGAGGAGCAGCGCAGGACCATCCGTAGCGATGTTTCGGAAGCCACAGGAAACTTCCTTGGAGTCGCTGCCGGAGGGCGTCTGAAGGGTCAGGCTGAGCTTGCAGAGGTTCGGCGCGAATTCACTCCAAAGCGGGAGGTTTTTGTTTTTGAAATCCAAAAAGACGGAGCCACCTGTGACATCCCACTGCACGGGAGCGTTGATCACCTCGTCGATTCCGGGACCGGTGAGTTTACCCACCAGAGTCCCCTCCCCCTGTGCGCCGGTGGCATTGGAAATCCGAACCTCGGCTCCAGCCTTGGCGGGATCGAGCTCGACGCGGACGGTATCGATCCAAACGGACGGGGTGGCGCGGAGTTCGATTTTGCCGACGATGCCATTCCATATCGATTGCGTGTCCTCAATGTAGGCGTGCGAGCGACCGACATCGAATTGTTGCCGATTGTCCACGCGGATGACGAGTTCGTGGCGACCGGGGGCAAGGGAGCCGATGTCGAAAATATGCGGCGCGCTGAGGGAGTTCTGTTTCCCAACGGCTCGTCCATCGATCCAGACCTGGCTCTCCCAGATCACCCGCTCCAGCAAGAGCGTGATGCGGCGGCCTTTCCAATTTTCCGGTATCTCAATCGTGCGGCGATACCACACAGGGCCGATGAAGGCATTTTTTCTATGCAAGCGTGCCAAGCCTTCCTTGCTGACGATCGGCTTCATGGCGAGGTCCACGCCCAAACCAGCCTCATCTGTGGTTCCAGGGAGTGACATCGTTTCATCAAAGCGAACTTCGGGTGCGATCCAATTCTGGCTCAGCCCAACGACTTTAGGATCCAATCGAACCTGCCACTTGCCAGCCAGGGATCGGGTTTCATCTGCTGCCTGAAGAAATAGGGAAGACATATTTAGTAAGACAAAAAGCCAAGCGATAGTGAGAAAACAGGAGGGCATATCAGAAAGAAATGGAGGTTATTTTTCAGCAATGTAATTTTAAAATCGGAGCAGATTTTATTCTATTTTCTATGTTTTTCCCACATCAAGAAAAAAAACGGCGATTATTGTTCTTTATTGTAATTGTATTGTTCATTTATTGAAATTCTATTTTCCTTCATTGCGATGAATATTGCCAACTACACAAAACGCGGAGTGATGATGTTCGGCGATACATCCCAAGGGGGACTTCCCTATGCGAAGGATCCGGCTGTGGTGCATTTTGGTGGTCGATATTTTCTCTATTACTCGGTGCCGACTGGCGAGGGACTGCAAGGTTGGCGCGTCGGCATTGCGAGCAGCGAGGATCTGATTCATTGGGAAAAAGTGGCTACCATGAAGCCAGAACATCCAAGCGAAGCGAATGGCTTTTGCGCTCCCGGCGCGCTTGTGCTCAACGGCAAGGTTCACCTTTTTTATCAAACCTACGGCAACCGGGAAAATGACGCGATCTGCTATGCCTGGTCGGAGGATGGGGTTCATTTCACGCGCGAGCCGACGAACCCGATCTTCCACCCTCATGGCGAATGGACCTGCGGGCGGGCGATCGATGCGGAAGTAATTCCTGACGGAGACCGTCTTCTTCTCTATTTCGCCAGCCGCGACCCCTCCTACAAAACGCAACTTCTCGGAGTGGCTGCCGCCCCGTTGGATTCCGACTTTTCTCGCTCCCAATGGACCCAACTCGCCGACCGCACGATTCTCGCGCCGGAGCTGGATTGGGAAAAAGACTGCATCGAGGCCCCTGCGCTCATTCGGCGCGGCGGGAAGCTCTTCATGTTTTACGCTGGAGCCTACAACAACGAGCCGCAGCAAATCGGCTGCGCCGTGAGTGCCGATGGAATCCATTGGGAGCGACTTTTCAAAAAACCGCTCCTCGCGAACGGCCCCAAAGGCTCATGGAACGAGAGCGAGTCCGGCCATCCAGGCGTTTTCCAAGACGGTGACCAGACCTACCTTTTTTACCAAGGCAACGCCGACAAAGGAAAATCCTGGTATCTCTCGAAAGTCAAAATCGGCTGGAAGGATGACCTGCCATTTTTGGAAGAAGAAGCCTCAGTTTCATGAAAAGAAAAGCACTACTGATCGCTGTTCTTTGGCCGTTGTGCGCCCTTGCAAGCGCTCCGAAACAGATCTCTGGAATTTATCCCAGCCTAGCGATGTTCAACGAGGAGGGTGAATGTGGCACGGGGGCGGTCGTTCCATGGGCGGAGAGCCTCTGGGTCATCACCTACGCGCCCCATGCCCCCTATGGCTCCTCAGACAAACTTTACGAAATCACTCACGACCTACAGCAAATCATCCGACCAGAGAGTGTGGGCGGCACCCCCGCATGCCGGATGATCCATGAGGAAACCAACCAACTCCTCATCGGTCCGTATCTCATCGATGAATCCAAAAATGTCAGAACGATCCCGCCCTTAACCATGCCCGGCCGTCTCACCGGCATTGCCCGGCACCTCGCAGAGCCGAAAAACAAGGCCTACTTCGCCACCATGGAGGAAGGTCTCTACGAAGTCGATCTCCGCTCTCTCGAGGTGAAATGCCTGATCCGGGAGGGTGGATTTTTTCAAATTCCCGAGGGAGCCAAAGTTTACGCGGAGGCGCTGGTCTCGGCGCTGCCCGGCTACCATGGAAAGGGGCTCTACTCGGGCCAAGGGCGGTTAGTTTATGCAAACAATGGCGAACGCAGCAAGGACGCCGAAAGCGATCCCAAGACCACCAGCGGCGCCCTGGCCGAATGGCGCGGAGACGGTGACTGGCAACTCGTGCGGCGCAACCAATTCACCGAAGTCACAGGCCCCGGCGGCATTTTTGGAAATCGAAAACCCAAAAGCGATCCGCTCTGGAGCATCGGCTGGGATCACCGCTCGCTCATTTTGATGCTGCTGGAAAATGGCAAGTGGCACTCCTACCGACTGCCGAAGGCGAGCCATTGCTATGACGGCGCCCATGGCTGGAACACCGAGTGGCCGCGTATCCGCGACATCGGCGAGCAGGACCTGCTCATGACGATGCACGGCATGTTCTGGAAATTCCCCAAAACCTTTGGGAGCAAAACAAGCGCTGGAATCCGGCCCCGGTCGACCTACCTCAAAGTCATCGGCGACTTCTGCCGTTGGAGCGACCGGCTCGTCTTCGGATGCGACGACACGGCAAAATCCGAGTTCCTCAACAAACGCCCCGCCAAAGGCGGCCTCGCAGGTCCAGGTCAATCGCAGTCGAATCTTTGGTTCACTGAACCGGAGATTCTGAACCACTTGGGACCATCACTCGGACGTGGCGGCGTGTGGGTAGACGAAGCCGTTTCGGCCGATACGCCATCCGAGTCATTCCTTCTCGCGGGTTTTCCCCGGCGTTCCCTTTTCCTGAGCCACGGCTCAAATGAGACAGTCCGCTTCGACCTCGAGGTGGATCAAAAAGGCAACGGCGAATGGACGAAAATCCGCTCCATCGAAGTTGCCCCCGGCGAAGCGGAATGGCTCGAACTGGGGGCCGACATCCAAGGGGAGTGGATTCGACTGCGGGCCGACCGGGACTGCACCAGTGCCACAGCGTGGTTTCTGTATTCGGGCGAGGACAAGCGCCCGACTGAAAACACCGCGTTGTTCGACGGGCTTGCGAAGGGCGGTTCGAAAAATGCCCTCGGCGGATTCCTTCGAACACGCGGCGGAGGCAGGAAAAGCCTCGGGCTCCTTTCGAACAACCAAGGCGCCACCTACGAACTCGATGCCGAGCTCCAACTCGCCCGCAAAGACGATCCGGAATTGGCCAACGAGCTCGCCAGCGTAACGAACATTCCTCAAGGCATCCTGCAAAACGACAACGCCTCCGCCATCTACAAGGACCCGAAGGGCCGCATCTGGCGTTTGCCACGGCTGGACAGCTCCTTTTCCGCCGCGGCGGATGCACGCATCGCCCGCAAGGTCTGCACTGAGCGCGACCTCTTCCATTGCGGCGGCACATTTTACGAACTCCCTGCGGAGAATGCAGGCGGCATCGCCAAGGTTCGACCAGTGGGCACACATGGTTTGCGCATTCAAGATTACTGCTCCTATCGCGGCCTGCTGGTCCTCACCGGCATCGATAGCGGTGAAAATAATCCCCGCATCGTAAAATCGGAAGACGGCCAAGCCGCTGTCTGGCTCGGCGTGGTCGATGATCTCTGGAAACTCGGCAAGCCCCGCGGCAAGGGCGGTCCTTGGATGAAATCACAAGTTCGCTCCGGAATTCCCTCCGATCCCTTTTTGATGACCGGCTTCGACCGGAAGCGCTTGGATTTATCGAATGAAGGCGACACGGAAGCGACCTTCAGCCTCGAAGCCGATGTGACCGGCGATGGCGATTGGGCCGGTTACAAAAAATTCCAGCTCAAACCCGGCGAAACCCTCGAGCACTCATTCCCCGCCTGGTTCCAAGCCTGCTGGGCTCGCTTGGTCTCCTTCAACGACACCGTGGCCACAGCCCAATTCACCTATGAATAACTCCCGTATTTCTTTGAAAATGGACTTTGCATCGCAAAAGAGGGGGGCATGGCCGTCCCGGCCGTGTGGAGGCTGGTCCACTTGCTCACGCCCATCGGAACCAAACAGCGCGCCGACGCACACAGGCGGGACGCCTGTGCCCCTCTCCAAAAATCCAATCGCCCGCTGCTTTTGGTATCAACTCCTCCTCGCGCTTGCGCTCACATCCATTGCCGCATTCGCAGTTCCCGCCCCGATCGATCCGGGCGGTTTCAAAAGATCCATCCGCGTCGCGTGCGTTGGCGCCAGCATTACTCAAGGCGCGAAGTTGGAAATGGGAATGACCTATCCCGAGCAACTCCAAAAAATGCTCGGCTCTGCGTGGATTGTAAAAAACTTCGGCAAGAGCGGGCGCACGCTCCTGAAGCAAGGCGACCATCCCTACTGGAACGAGTCGATCTACGAAGATGCCCTCCAATTCGCGCCGGATGCCGTTATTATCAAACTCGGCACCAACGACACCAAGCCGCAAAACTGGAAACACATTGCTGATTTCAAGAATGATTACCGAGCCTTGGTAGAGTCATTCCGTTCGCTCCCGGGAAAGCCCCGCATTTACATCTGCACGCCATGCCCCGTCGTGGGATCAGGCGCATTTGATATCAACAACGCTGGCGTCTTAGAGGAAGTCGGTTGGGTCAAAGAACTCGCCGCTGAACTCGATGTGGGGCTCGTTGACATGAACGCCGCCTTCGCAGGCAAATCCGAATTGCTCCCCGGTAAAGTCCATCCGAACGCGGAAGGCGCTACCCTTTTGGCGGCCACGGTTTATTCCGCGCTGACTGGAAAGGTGCCTCCAGCCAATGAAAAACCCGACCGCCTGGCTTGGTGGCGCGAGGCCCGTTTCGGCATGTTCATCCACTGGGGCGTCTACTCCGCGCTGGCGGGCGAGTGGAACGGCCAAAAGGTCGAGGGCTACGCGGAGCACATCCAGCGCATCGCCAAAATCAAACGCGACACCTACCTCGAGGAGGTCGTGAAGCCTTTCAATCCCAAGTTATTCGATGCCGACGAGTGGGTTCACGCCGCGAAGGAAACCGGCATGGGCTACATCATCATTACCGCCATGCACCACGACGGCGTGGCGATGTTCGACTCGAAGGCGGACGACTACAATGTCTCAAAGACCAGCCGATTTGCCCGCGATCCCTTGCGTGAACTCAAAACCGCCTGCGACAAGCACGGCATCAAGCTGGGCGTCTACTACTCCCACGCCATCGATTGGTCACTCTCCGGCGATCCGCGTTTCCCCGAGCCGAACGGCCCCGAGCGCCGCAAGGCGTGCGTCGACCGCAAGGCGCTGCCGCAAATGCTGGAACTCATCCGCAATTACCAACCCGCGATCCTCTGGGGCGACACGCCGCACCAAAACCCCCAGGAGCTGAACCTCCAAATCCTCGCTACTCTCCGCAAAGAGGATCCGAATTTGATCCTCAACGGCCGCATCGCAGGCTCCGCCTACGGCGATTACCACACCACCACCGACCGCCCCGCCGAATTCGCCCCCATGACCGCCCCCGAAGAGCAAGATTGGGAAGGCATCCCCACCACCAACGAATCCTACGGCTACCACGCCCACGACAAATCCCACAAACCGCCTGGGCACTTCATCCAACTCCTCGCCAAAGCCGCCGCGCGCGGTGGCAATCTCCTGCTGAATATCGGCCCGAAAGGCGAAGGCACCTTCGCTGCCGAAGACCGGCACATCCTGGATGCCATCGCCAAATGGTGGAAGGTCAACGGCGACTCCATTCGCGGCACCGAACGCACCCCGCTCGCACCGCAGAGTTGGGGCGAATCCACCCTCAAAGGAAACGATCTCTACCTCCATGTATTCGATTGGCCGAAGGATGGAAAACTTCTCGTCGGCGGGCTGGATGCCGAAGTCTCCAGCGCCTCACTCCTCGCCGATCCGACAACTCCCCTCCCCATCGAGCGGCTCGGCCCAGACCTCCAAATCACACTCCCCGCCGCTGCACCGGATGCCGCCGACAGCGTCATCGCGCTCCGCTGCAAAGACCGCCCGAAAGGCGATCCCGCAAGACTCCTGCAAACAAACACCGCCAATACGCTCAGCATCTTCACCGCCGAGCTTCTCGGCCCGGTGGACCGCAAAGGCTGGAGCTTCGGCAAAGGCACATCGATCACTTCCCACGCGAAGGGCTGGAAAAGCAAAGACTGCGCCGTGCGCTGGAAAACCCGCCTGACCCGCCCAGCCACATTCCAAGTCACCGTCCACTACGACGCCCCCGAAGCGGACAAAGCCAAGATCGAAACTGACGGCGGCGCCGTTGCCGCCAAGAGCCAACAAACCTTCGGCGGCACTTTCACCGTCTTGATCGGAAATCAAACGCTCAAGGGCGAAGTGCGCCAACAAGGCATGGCTGTTGCCCTCGAGCTCGGCCAAATCACCCTCGAACCCGGCAAGCACGACATTTCTATCAAAGCCGACGAAATCACCGGCAAAGAACTTATGCTTTTTAAAGACCTCACACTCCTTCCGGTTCCATGAATCCATCCCTCCCCCCATTTTTAAGAAACGTGCTTTTCGCAGCCGCGTGCCTGCTCGTCGCATTCACCGCACTCCACGCGGCTCCCGTTAAGGAAAAGCCGAATATTGTTTTCATCCTCGCCGACGATCTCGGCTGGTCGGACCTCGGCTGTTACGGCAGCAAATTTTACGAGACTCCGAACCTCGACCAGTTGGCGAAGGAAGGCATGCGCTTCACCGATGCCTACGCCGCCGCGCCTGTTTGCTCACCCACCCGTGCCAGCATCCTGACTGGCAAATCTCCGGCCCGCCTGCGCATCACGGATTGGCTGCCCGGCCGCAAGGACAAGCCGGAACAGCGGCTCAGGCGCTTGGAAATCCAACCCTTCCTGCCGCTCGAGGAAATCACAGTCGCCGAAGCTTTAAGAGACAATGGCTACAAAACGGCTTTCTTTGGAAAATGGCACCTCGGCGACGCTCCCGAGCATTGGCCAGAGCACCAAGGCTTCGACCTCAACCTCGGCGGCTGCGGCAAGGGCACTCCCCCATCCTACTTCAGCCCGTATCAACTTCCGAACCTGCCCGACGGGCCGGACGGCGAATACCTCACCGACCGGCTCACCAGCGAGGCGATCCACTTCATCGAGCAGAACCGCGACAAACCCTTCCTCGTCTACCTCTCGCACTATGCCGTCCACAATCCGCTGCAGGCCAAACCCGGTTTGCTCGAAAAATACAAAGCCAAGGCTTCCAAACTGCCCGCCGGCGAAGCCCCCGAGTTTCTCGACGAAAACGGCCGTGCCGTGAGGCAGGTTCAGAACAACCCCGCCTACGCGGCAATGGTCGAGAACCTCGATGAAAATGTCAGCCGCATCCTCGACAAACTCGCCGAGCTGAAACTCGACGAAAACACCATCGTCCTTTTCACCTCAGACAACGGCGGCCTCTCGACCGCCGAGGGTTCTCCCACATCGAACCTGCCCCTGCGCGCCGGCAAAGGCTGGCCCTACGAAGGCGGCGTGCGCGAACCTCTCCTGATCAAGTGGCCCGGCACCACCCGCCCCGGCAGCGTTTGCACCAAAGCGGTGGCGTCCCCGGATTTTTTCCCCACCCTCCTCGCCATGACCGACCTGCCGCCGCTCCCACAGCGGCACCTCGACGGCACCAGCCTCGTGCCCGAACTCCAAGGCGCGGATTCGCCCGAGCGCCCGATCTTCTGGCACTACCCGCACTACAGCAACCAAGGCGGATCGCCCTACGGAGCCGTGCGCTTGGGCGATTTCAAACTCATCGAGTGGTATGAGGACCAGCGCGTGGAGCTTTACGACCTCCGAAGAAACGACCTCGGCGAAAAACACAACCTCGCCGACAAAATGCCGGAAAAAACCGCCGCACTCCTCACCCAGTTGCACGACTGGCGCAAAAGCGTCAACGCCCAGATGCCCACCGACAATCCGCTCAAAGCCAAGCTCGGTGAGCCACTCCGGAACGGCGGCTTCCGGCGCGAAGGATTCCACCTCTGGGACCCCTCGATCATCAAAGTCGGCGACACCTACCACCTATTCGCCTCCTGCTGGCCGAGTGAAAATTTCCACCTCTGGAAAACCAGCTACATCGTCCGCGCCACATCGAAAAACCTCCTCGGCCCCTACTCGTTCGCCGAAGAGGTCTTTCGCCCGCGCCCTGGAGATTTTTTTGATTCGGATGGTTGCCACAACCCGAAGATCGCCTTCCACGGCGGAAAATATTACCTCTACCACCTCGGCATCCCGGCTTGGAAAAGCGGCGTGGCCGTGAGCGATTCGGTCGAGGGACCCTGGGAACGCCGCAAGGACTGGTGCATCCCCGCAAACAACCCAGGGCTTTGGATTCACAAAGACGGCTCCGTTTACGGCGTGGGCAAAGTGAAGGTGGAGAACCCCAAATTTCCCGGCAGTAAAGAATTTGACGAACTCCTGCACCACATCCACGCCTTCCGCGCCGACTCCATCTTTGGCCCTTACACCATGCTGCACAAGGGCAGCGAAAACGCCCTGCCCGCCGGTTTCCAAAACGAGGACCCCTGCCTCTGGCACGATGGCGAACGCTACCACATGCTCCTCACCGACCTCCACGGCTTCGCCACCGGGTTCCACAAAAGCTTCGCCTACTACACCTCCAAGGACGGACTCTCCTACGAATTGGTCTCAAAAGACCCGCTCTTCACCAACCAAATCCCCATCCGCTTCGGCGACGGCAGCGAGGAGAAATTTCAGCGCATCGAGCGGCCGAATATCGTCCTCGACGAACAAGGCGCCGTCATCGCCGTCCTCGCCGCCTGCACCCCGGAAAATGAAAAAGACGGCTCCCGCATCCTCGTCTTCCCTGTCGATCGATTTGGAAAGTAACCCGCTTGATCAGCGTTTGAGTCTCCTATTCGCAGACTGACCAAATTCTACCCATCCAGAGGGCTCCGAGCCGAGACGCCCGCTCGATTGAGCACATGCGTGTAGTTCATTGTCTTGCGCAAATCCGAATCATCTATCCCTTCCGATGGCCTCCCGCATTTTTCAAGCCCACCCACTATCCTCCCACTCCATTCGTGCAGCCCCTCAAATCATTCAACACCTACCTAAAAAACACAAACTTGATTGTCCACTTTTTCTTGTTTTACTGATAGCCAAGGGGTTTGTGTAACCAATCAAAGTTCGCTAAAAAAATATTCTAAATGAGTAATATACTAATCAAAAATGCAATCCGAACGCTTTTCACTTTCACAAGTCGCGACAAAGCACTGGAAAAAAGCGAAATTGTCTTACAGCAGTATGCAAAACTTGTCGACGGATTATCGGGCGAGGCCGGGCAGCGTTGCGTTGAAGTCCCGCCAATGCGGGGCGTCGATGAGGATATGCGAAAGTGGTCTTTTTTTATGATCTTGGAGCACAATGCCATTGTTAACAGAAGCATCACAGCCACAGTCGTTCAGCTTGCAAGAGGAGAGAAATTGAGCGGGCCGGCGACAATCAATCCCAAGACGGATACCATGCCCTCTTCGTCGGCGGATGCATCACAATTCAAGGATTTCGCCGACTCTGTGACCTCACATATCAAAGCCGTGAAGAATTTAAAGCGGCTACGAGGCACGAGGACTTCCCCGCATCCGGTCTTTGGAGATTTTGACGCTCACAAGTGGAACTGTATGTTTGCTTTTCATCTGGGGCTACACCTGCCACAGGCCGAGTATGTCGTAGGCAGGGCTATGGCACCTGGAGGAATAGGCCTGCAGCAGTGAGGTTTTTTTTTGCAGTTCGTTGATCGGCAGATTGTGGCTATGGAGAAACGACTTAGAAATCCAAGGCGGCGATTCACCGTGTGATAGTTCAACCTTCCGACCTGTTGCCTTTGTGAGAGACAACTCGGGCGCGGGAGTTAGCCTGTGACTTCCGGATGTCTGAGGTAATACTCCACACTTCAAAGTTCTGAACACACTACTCCAAACGCTCAAATCCCTCGCGTTGCTCTCCGTGGCTACATTTTGCGGATACGGGTTTATGGCCTCTTTCGAGCCGGGCAACAGCCCTCTCTGGAAGGCAGGCTACGGATTGCTTGGCAGCGCTTGCTTGATCTGGCTCATCGCGATGTGGCGGCGAAAACCATAGAATCGCGCCAACCAGTATTTGGAACGCCCCGAGGAGCCTGCTGAAAGGATGCGCGGGAGGGAAAGAGAAACATAACAGATTTCGCGGGGCCCTTTCCCGGGATGTGTCATTCCAACGGGTAGATGTTTACATCCACGGGCTCGGCTACGAGCACAGAAACGGGGTTCCCGCAGGGACTGGGGAATCCATTTTCACGAATAGGCTCAATGGTCCATTCAGAGCAATTTGCCTGCTGGATAAGTTAATGACTGTGATGCGGTTGAAGCAGCGTTTTCACTGCCTCCAGAACTAGCCCGAAGGCTGAGCAAGTGCATGCCTGGAAACGCTCATCGTCGGGACTACACCGCAGCCAAGCGCGCTTTGGAAGGCACCGGCAAAGCCCACCCTTCGTGAGAGTCAACTTCGGCTCAAAAAATTTCCAATTCCACCAATCCTTGACACCTCGATCGATCGGGATACCGTATGACGCATGGAAACTGTTACCATTTCTCCAAAGTTCCAAGTTGTTATTCCGCAAAAAATTCGTGAAGGCATGGGACTGCGGTCCGGCGAAAAAGCCAAGGTGTTTTCCTTCAAGAATCGGATCGAAATCATCCCCGTGCGGGAAGTTCGAAAACTGCGCGGATATCTGAAGGGCATGGATACGACACTGGTTCGGGACGGCGACCGCCTATGAATCTGGTGGACTCTTCGGCGTGGCTGGCCTACTTCGCGGACGAGCCGGAGGCCGATTTCTTTGCCGAGGCAATCGAGGACACGGATCTTCTCGTGGTTCCCTCAGTGTGTATCTACGAGGTTTTCAAGGTCGTTTTGAGGGAGCGAGGCGAAGATGCGGCTTTCTCGGCTGTGGCAGCGATGCATCAGGGAACTTTGGTGGATTTGGATGCCGGTCTTGCGATGGAAGCCGCTGCATTGGGGCTGGAAGAGGGGTTGGCTTTTGCGGATTCCGTCATCTACAGCGTCGCGAAGAAACACGACGCCATCCTATGGACTCAGGATGCCCACTTTGAGGGCAAGCCCAGCGTTCGATTCAGAGCAAAATCACCGAGAGCCTGAGAAGAGCCTCAAGGATTGTCCTGCACAGATGCTTTTCCGGTTGTGAGGGTGGTGCCGCCAACCTTTACCGGTAGGGGCGAATCGCTTCGGCATACTGTGGAAAGAGGTGGAGCGCGGGATGCTCGTCTTGCGCGGTGCTATCCGGGCTTCCGTAGTGCCAGTGCAAGACGCCCGCGAAGGAAAATGGGGAGAGTGCCTGGTGAAATTCACGCAGTAGGTTCACTCCGGTCTCGTGGGGAATCGTCTGCCAGTCTGGGCCTCGGCGCATGTGGCGCGCGGCGACGCCACTTTCGCCGATGAGGATTGGTTTGCCGAGGCGGCGGGCCTCGCGGGCGAGGTGGGATATTTCGACGGAGTCGAGGTCGCGCTTGAGATGTTGGGCGATCGACTCGGATTCCGATTGGCCCGCGTAGATGTGGATATCCACAAAATCGAGTCGACTTTCCAGCAAGGCGAGGGGCCGCGCGGGGATGCGCATGTCATTTGTCTGATCCTTCGACCAAGTGCCGGGTCCTTGCCTGCCGACGGCGTGGAAGGTGAAAACGCTCGCGCTCACCAGGGCCTCGGGATCGACGGCGTGGATGGCATCGGCGCAGGCATTCGCCCAGGAAATGCTGGTGGCGTCCATGAGCGCTTGGGCGCCGCTGTCCGCTCCAAGGTCAAATGTGCGGCCCCCAAATGCAAAGGCGGTTGACCGGCTCAGGAAGGGTTCTTGATCGAGGTTGAAATGGACTTCGTTTTCGAGTTCCCAAGCCAGCACGACGGGCACCAAATCCGGCGCACTCGTCTTCAGACTCTGGAGAAGCGCGCAGATGGCATTGGCCCTCGCGCGGATGGGTTCCGGGCTGAGGCGAAAGCCGTTGGTCTTGAAATCATGGCCGGCCGCAGGAATCCAACCGCATTCGCTTTCGTTGGAAAGTGGCATCTCCGCCCATGCGCGGGATTCCGGCATCCAAGTGTCCCAAGTGAAAATGACGCGAATTCCGTGGGCCTGCGCCGCCCGCAAAAAGTGGATCACATTGAGAAGGTAGGCTGGGCTGGGTTCACCAGACTCGGGGGTTGCAACAATGCCGTTCGCGCCGCTGTGGTAACTCAAAAAGGTGCGGACCGTGTTGAACCCGTCTCGCGCCAGAGTTTCCATCATCAGGTTGACAAACTCCTCGTCGTAGCTGCTAGGGCTGAAGGTCGAGTGACCCTCTTTCCCCTCCCGAATTGGAGCGATACGGAAATAGTTCACGCCAAGAGGGTGGAAAGTCTTGCCCGTGCCAGTATCGAAAAAACAGCCCTCGCGAATGACGATCCGGCCAGTCGTGGCAGGCGAGGCGGGCTCCGCGGCGATGAGTGCGAGCGGAGCAAGGAGCGCCATGACAAGTCGGCGGATCATAGGCCGGATGGCATTTTTAAAAACCAAGGGTTCGGAGAATGGTTACGGCGTGCGGAGGATTTGTCCTGCAGCGGCGAGGTTTTTTTGGAGTTCGTCGATCGGCACATTGTGGACGGGGATACCGGACTTCGCAGCCATGGCGGCGGCGGTTCCGGCGGCTTGGCCGGCGATCATGAATTGCGGCTCCATGCGGAAGGAGGCGAAGGCGATGGTGGATGCGCTGATGCAGACGGGCACGAGGAGGTTTTGGCATTCGCCGAACTTTGGCAGGAGGGCGCGGTAGGGGATGTCCCACGGTTCGACGGGTTGGCTAATGTAGCCCTCCATGTAAACCTGGTCTTCGGCGTTCGGGAAAAAGAAGGTGTGCATCGAGACCCATTGGACCTCTCGAATGTCGATGTTGTAGCCGGCCATGCCGATCGCGTCGTTCTTGCGGCGGTCGGTCATAAGGTCGTGCTGGGTGAGGATGTATTCGCCCTTCATCTTGCGGGCTTCGCGGATGTAAAGCTGGTGCGGCCAGCCGCCGTTGTCGGTGAACTCATCCTTGCAGAGGCCCCAGGATTTGTATTTTTCCCTCACGCTTTCGGGCACCGAGGGGTCGTTCTGCACGAAATAGACAAGCCCGTGCGCCCAATCGAGGTGCTGCTTCCAGATCTCCCTGCGCCGCTCGGGCGAGCCGTCGGGGTAATCCTGGTTTGCTCCGGGGAGGTTGAGGGAAATCGGATAGCCTGCATTCACATCCGACTTGCCGTTCGGCATGGGCTTGATGCCCAAGATGCGGTCGACTTTTTCTCCGCCGACCTCGATGCAGCGCCGCAGAAGCTCGTAGCGGGCGGGGTCGTAGCCCTCGGGTTTCGCAATCGAAATGCGGTTGGCTTCCACATTCGTGAGGCAGAGGCGGAAATTGTAGGCTTGGAATTTTCCATCACCCGCGCCGGTGGGGGCGAGGTCCTCCTCGGCGGTGATGTGAGGTAGGAGCTTGCCGTCCTTCCACGGCGAGATGGGATAATTGATCTGGTGGTTGCTGCGGAGGAGGTCGCGGCGGCCGGCAAGGGATTCGCCGTAGGTGTCGCGCCCCTCACGGCCGACCTTGTAGGAGACTCCGGCGGCTTTCATGAGGTCACCCTCGTAGGTGGCGTCGATGAAAACCTTCGCCGAGTATTCGGTGCCGTCGGTGGTTTTGAGTGAGCGGATGCGGCCATCCGTTTTTTCGATCGAAGCGAGGGCTTGGCCGAACTTCACGGGGACCTTCTGCTCGGTGAGCATTTCCTTAAGGATTTTTTCGGCGACATGCGGCTCGAACATCCAGGCGACATCCTGCCCGTAGTGTTTCCCCGCGCGGCGGAAAAATTCCAACGCGAGGCCGCCAGAGAGCATTCCTCCAACATGATTGCCGGGTTCCAGCAAGACGACGCTCGCGCCTTGCTGGGCAGCGGCGACAGCGGCCATGGTTCCAGCGGCCGTGGCACCGTAGACCACGACATC
>Ga0247839_1003169_pt1 | contig 23156 bp, 32 predicted proteins | sample LaCruzMarch2015__6_FD_192405 | JGI IMG/M metagenome (GOLD analysis project Ga0247839, IMG submission 192405) | Freshwater microbial communities from meromictic Lake La Cruz, Castile-La Mancha, Spain - LaCruzMarch2015_16m | ecosystem: Environmental > Aquatic > Freshwater > Lake | place: Spain... | reverse complement strand
CTAACTATTTGGTAATTTGGAGTTAATCATGCACTATGTATGTATAGAAAACAATCAGATCACAGCTATACAGAGCTATGAACCTGCAGTGCCCAGCACAGTGTCTGTGGTTACTATCTCAGATAGTCAACACGCACAGATAATGGCGCAGACACACCGATTCGATGTGGCTTCCGGAACTGTGGTGGCTGTGGATCAAACTGTGATAAATCAGCGAGAACAGGAGAGAACTAACGGTCTAGAGCGTGAGTTTTTGAACTCCACCGATTGGAAAATCATGCGCCATATCAGACAAAAAGCTCTGAATGTTGCTACCAGTCTCACTGACGCAGAATATCTACAACTTGAGCAGCAGAGACAGGCCGCTGCTGCAAGGATAATATAGCATAAATAACAACATACTAGGAATATCACAGCATGTCATACGAAGTCAATAAATTTAGCGGTGCGTTTGTAACATCGGTAGCAGACGGCACCATCGACACCACCACTGATTTGCGATTAGTGGGTAAAAATTATGCAGGCTATGGCGAAGTGCAAAATGAGAATTTTCTGCATCTTCTAGAAAATTTTGCAAATACCACAGCACCACCAAAATCAATCACAGGGCAGATTTGGTTCGATACCGCTACTAAGAAATTAAAGTATTATGATGGTGCGAGATTCAAAGTAGCCAGCGGTGCCGAAGCCAGTGCATCTGCACCCAGCGGATTGTCCACAGGCGATTTTTGGTGGGATACCGGTGCAAAACAATTGTATGCTTATACAGGTACTGAATTCACACTAGTAGGACCTATTGCTAGCCCCGATCTAGGCAGCAGTATTATTTCTGCAGCAGTGGTTTATGGAACCTTAACCACAGCTGAAGGCCCCCATACCGTACTCAAAGTAATCACAGACGACAAAACTGTGGCCATAGCAAGCAAAACAGCATTCACTCTTGACAACAGCAAAAATGCCATTGATGATTTTACAGTAATAAAGAAGGGTATTACACTGGCTAAATCTCAAACAGGCGTGAGCTCGGATGATTTTAGATTCTGGGGTACTGCTTCAAATGCAGATAAACTGGGAGGATTCGCCAGCGATGCGTATCTTAAGATCGGTGAAACTGTATTCACATCGGAAGTAAGTTTCAAAGATCCGGGATTTCAATTAGGAGACGGCAACGATCTCCGAGTGAGAATAGAAAATGGTGATGAGGTAATTGTAGAAAATCGTTTAGGCAATAACATCACTTTTAGAATCACAGTAGCAGAAACCACTGATGAACGAGATGTGGCTGTGTTAACACCTAATGGTGTAGTACCGGGGAACACAAATGTCTACACTCTCGGCCAAGCTGGACTAGCATGGAGCAATGTACATGCTACAACTTTCACAGGTAGTGTTGTAGGTAATGTCACAGGTAATACCACTGGAGTACATAAAGGTAATGTGCTGGCCAATGACAACGATGTAATCATCGATGCCGGCACCAAACAGATTGGTTTTGCCGGAGCTAACATAGTAGGAACACTTACAGGTGCAGTTATTGGTTCAGCTTCAACAGCCGCTAATGCAGGACAATTAAACGGTTTGAACAGCAGTGCTACAGTACCAGGATCATCAGTAGCTACAGTAGCCATACGCAACAGCAGCGGTAACCTTGTGGCTAATCAGTTTGTTGGTATAGCTGATAAAGTAGATAGAACTTTCATTGATAGAACGAATGCTAGGGTAGATGATACATGGGCAGACGGTACACCTAGTACCCAGTATCGCACAGCACGGATAACAGCCACTGCATATAGTATTGTTGCTAGAGACGTCAGCGCCAACATTACTGCAAACATTTTCAACGGTACAGCCACAGCAGCAAGATACGCAGACCTAGCTGAAAAATATCTTCCAGACCAAGAATACGCTGTAGGCACAGTTGTGGTAATTGGTGGAGAAAAAGAAATCACAGCCTGTTCGCAAAATCAACGTGCCGTAGGAGTTATCAGTGATAGTCCTGCGTTTATGATGAATAAAGATCTAGAAGGTGGTGTGTATGTGGCTCTCAAGGGTCGTGTTCCAGTTAAAGTAGTCGGTCGAATTGACAAAGGGCAAGATTTAATTGCTGCTGATCACGGATGTGCTGTGATGGCACCTTCAGACTCCAGCAGAGTTTTTGCTGTGGCCCTCGAAACCAGCGATGACGAGGGTGTGAAAATAATCCAAGCGTTGGTACTGTAATGACTCAAGGGACTAATATCCTTGCAGCACAGTATGTGACCATACAGGACAAAGCCCAATCCTTGATCGGTACAGGATCAGTTACCAGAGGATACGGTCAGACGGTACAGAGTTCAGATGTGTTTACTGGGAATACCATCACCAAGGCTCAATGGGATTTGATAAAATTTGATATAATTAATATCAAATTGCATCAAGACGGAGTATTACCGGGAGTAGTTACTGTAAACGTAGGAGATCCTATCAACTTTGGCGCATCTGCTCCTAACACAAATTACAATACCATATTGGAACAGGCCATAGCCAATCGATTCCAAATAGCTGGTAGTCAGTCGGTAGTAAATTCAACAGCTAGTCAAACCCGCACTACTCCCTGGTCTACATCGTTAACTGCCACTCTGACCTGTACATTCTCCACAGCTGACCAAGCAAGATATTTTTTCAACAGTGGCGGCAAGGTACGATTTACAACCAGCCTAAGTGGAGGTTCGTCTACTGCACAGATAAATGCATGGGTAAATCTTCTAGCCAGTGTGGGTACACAATCGTTTGGAGCCGATACAGGCATTGTTAATTATTATACTCTTACCAACAGTTTTCAAATCTATTATCAAAGTTCGTTAAGCAGTCCGTATTCCGCTAATAATTATCGTCTAGAAGCACGTACCAATGTATCCGATAACTCTACAGGCACTGCAACACAACTGTTTTTACGTGTGACTCTCAGTGACAGCTATGTTGATCCCGGCGCACCAGCGCCCGGAGATCTTGTCAACGGAACATTAACCATAGCTGCATCAGAACTCAAAGCTTCAGGACTCTTACAGCCCAGCGGCACCTTTGCAATAACTAGTCCTTCGTATTCACTTTCTGCTATCTCTGCCAGTTAATTAAGTAAATATTCCTATGCCAGCTGTCAATAGCAAAATACTTCAAGCAGATTACAACGATATCAGAAACAAGATGGTTACCGTTTTAGGTAACGGGTCTGGTAATTTCGGATGGGGCCAACAGGCACGAATCAACAGTTCTGCCGTAGCAGAAGGTACTAGAATTACTATCAACGAATGGGCGAACCTTCGATATGATGTAATTAATGCCTACAAACATATTAATGGTTCAAACCCCACCACAGCACAGGTAGCAGAAGGTAACACAATCAGATACACAGCAGCATTTACTCCCGACACTGGTACACTGGATGTGCCTCAAAATCAATATGATGTCTGGGCAAATAATATCACCACTAACAGATTTGGAATAGCAGCAGGAGAAAGCGCTACAACCACTGCTGTTTCAGCATCAAGAACCACAGCGTGGATCTCTCAATGTACTTGTACTATACAGTTTAATTGGGCTGACAGCAATCAAGCTAGATATTGGTTTAATAGTGGCGGTAAGATTAGAATCAGCGCAGCTAGATCAGGAGGATCTGGCACAACTCAAAACACTAGTTGGACATCTTTATTGAGTACAGCAGGCACACAGAATTTTGGCGGTGCAGTTCCGAATGCCGGAACCACGCCCAACGATGGTACAAATTGGTATAGAACAAATAGCACTTTTCAAACTTTTTACACAGCCACAGCCAGTAGTCCTTATGGTTCTAACAATTATCAGATACAGGCCAGATGTGTTGATGTTGCCAGCAACAGTTCTGGTACAGCAGCGTCTGGAGAAATTCGTGTGGTGTTCACCGATGGGTACGTAGATCCGGGAATCGCGCCATTACCTAGTGGCTCTCCGAATACAGCAACAGCCTCCATGTTCCCCCCGGGTGATTCAGTGGATGGCACACTAACAGTATCAGTCTCTTTGCTGTTCGCCACAGGTATAATGGTTCCTAGCAGTGCAGTATTCACAGTCACCAATCCTACTGTGACTGTCGGTGCTGTGACTGGTTCTTAATTTTTCTCAACACGTGTTACGACACTAAATAAACTGTGCAGTTTATTTAGGAGACCACATGCAAGAGAAATTTGCCAAAGTTTTGGATTTTGCTAATTACCAGCAGACTTTTTCCATACAGAAAAAAACTCTCAAAGAACGTTCAGAAGCCAAACTCACTTATGGCATTAATGGAGGCATTTTTCGCATAGATAGGGATCTATTGACTTTTGTAGAAATATTAATTACCAAAGGTAGAACACACGCAGTGGTTTTATTGGATATCAATCAAAATCCTATACTCATAGACGACCTCACAGTGTTTCGTGATCAGATATTTGATAGATACTTTCAAGTTACCAACGAATACTTTGAACATTATCAAAATATCAAAAAAAGTAGATCTGTAGAAAAATTATTAGATACATGACACAGGGTATATTAATCTACGCTCATAACACTCGCGCAGTTGATTATGCACTATTGGCTGTTATCAGCGCAGGCCTAGCTAAAAAACATTTGGCTGTGTCAGCCTCGTTGGTCACTGACGACTCTACTGTATCATGGATGAAACAGTCACAGATATTTGATGTTGCTAATACAGTTTTTGAAAATATTATTACGGTTGACAGACCCATAACCGAAAATCAGAGACGACTCCACGACGGCGAAGCCATCGGCACAGTGCCATTTATAAATGTAAATCGAGACACTGCCTGGAGTCTCACACCCTATGATAGAACTCTATTAATAGACAGTGACTTTTTAATATTTTCCGATGTTCTCAACAAGTATTGGCACACAGACTGCGATTTATTGATCGGTGAATCTATAAATGATATCAACAGTCAAGATAGAATGAAATATCTTGATAGACACATTTCTGACACTGGTGTAAAATTATATTGGGCCACTACAGTTATGTTCACTAAAAATCAAAATACACGATTGTTTTTTGACACAGTAAACCATGTCAAGGAAAACTATAGACACTATGCTGATGTATTTAGATTCGATCATCGACAATTTCGAAATGACATTGCTTTTAGTGTGAGCAAACATATATTAGATGGATATACTGAATCTGGTATAGGAACATTACCACCTATTTTATCTGCACTCGACAGAGATATTTTGTATAATGTTAATGATCAGCGTTTGCTATTTCTTATAGATCATAAGTTGGATAATAATTACTGTGCTGCATCAATATCCGAGGTTGATATTCATGTAATGAACAAGCAAAGCATTATTAGAAATCAACAACAGTTGTTGGAGATGATATGAATTTTGGATACTTGCTTATCGTATCAAACAGCGACACTGTTGACTATTTGCAATTAGCCTATGGTCTTGCACTTAGTATAAAAAACACACAAAAACCAGGATATGATAAAGTAGCATTGGTAATAGATGATGTAGAAAAAATCACAGAATTAAAAAGCCCTTGGGTTTTCGACCATGTGATTGCTTGGGATGAGCAAACATTCTGGAATGGTAGATCTTGGATGGATCAGCTATCGCCATTCGAACACACAGTTTGTTTAGATGTTGATATGTTGTTTACTAGAGATTACAGTCATTGGATAGATTATTTCGTTGAAAACTGTGACTTATATGTGGCCAACAAGGCCTACACATACAGAGGTGAAATAGCAACTAATCGAAGTTATAGAAAAACTTTTGATGAAAATCATTTACCTGATTTATATTCCATGTGGACCTTTTTTCGTAAAGATACAACAATGGCCAAGAGTTTTTTTGATCTTGGTAGATGCATCATACAATATCCTGTAGAGTTTGCAAATATTTTTCTCACAGCCCATAAACCAAAAATCATAGGCACAGACGAAGCATTTGCTCTAGCTGCACAGATATTGGATATCACAGATGACATTGCTTATCCTTTAGAATTTCCAAGAGTAGTACATATGAAACCCCTTATGCAGAACTGGCCGTGGCCAGCAGACACCTGGAGTGACCATGTTGGTTTCTATCTCAACAAACAAGGTCGATTGAAAATAGGCAATTACCAACAAACTGATGTAGTTCACTATGTAGAAAAAAATAAAATTGACAGAGAGCTAATCCATATTTTAGAGGAAATAGCATGGAAACAATAGAAGATTTTGATAAGTGGTTAGCCGAATATAAACCTCCAGAAGTGACCTATGTCGCAGTGTTTGACCCATTAACTGGTAAGGTCCAAAGTGTAGGCCCTGACTATGCATTTCCTGATCAGATTAATCAAGTGCCAATAAATCGTGAATTGGCACAGAGTATTATTTCAGCAGAAATACAAATTGAAAAATGTCTAATAGATATTAATTCAGGAAAATTAGAAATAGCTGAAATAAAAACACTGATAAAATTAGACGATGTGTTGCATCGAATTGTGTCGTCTGAGTATACTGATGTAACACATCCAGATATATTCTTAACATATACTTCAAAAACCAAAACATTAAAAATACAATTATCTCAAGAATTTGGCGGTACTAAAAAATATCAAACAAACCCAAAACCGAGAAATTTTGTTTGGGATGGAAACACAGTTATGGATTTTTTAATTACCGGTTATAATGATCCTAACGAAATTTACCAAATGTTTTCTATAACGATTAACAATCTAATTGGCAAAAACAAAATAATAAAAAATTTAAATCATACCATCTTCAGTGTGTACACACGCAGATTATTTAAAAATTACGTGATAGAATATAAATGAAAATTATAGAATTTGATGTGATATTTTTAAGTTATGATGAGCCTAATGCTGATCTCCACTATGCTGATCTGTGTAATAAAGTGCCTTGGGCCAAACGTGTACACGGAGTAAAAGGTTCGGATCACGCACACAAAGCCGCAGCAGAACTAAGTGAAACTGATTGGTTTGTCACAGTAGATGCTGATAATATTGTAGATCCTAAATTTTTTAATCTAGACATCGATATGAGCAATCCAAAAACACAGGTCTATTGCTGGTGCGGTCGAAATGTTATTAATGGCCTTCGTTACGGTAATGGCGGATTAAAAATCTGGCGTAAAGATTTTGTGATAAACATGCGAACGCATGAAAATTCCACAAGTGATCGCGGACAGGTGGATTTTTGTTGGGAAGATGGATATAGAAATTTTCCGTTAACATTTAGTGAAAGTATTATCACAGGTAGTCCCTTCCAGGCATGGCGGGCAGGATTCCGTGAAGGTGTAAAAATGACATTGTTAGACGGAGTAAAAATTCCTCCTATGGAAATCTCACAGCGTGTATGGTGGCATAATATCCATAGACTGCGGATGTGGTCAACAGTTGGTGCCCATGAACAAAACGGTGTTTACGCTGTTTACGGTGCTAGATTGGGAACATGGATGGCCAACTGTACTCAATGGAATTATGTAGATGTAAGAGATTTTGAAATACTTAGAGAAATATATTTTCAATACGGTAAGCCATACGAAGATGTAAACGGTGACGGCCTCATAGATGAGATTAAAAACTTAGGCGAAAAAATAAAAATCGGGCTAGGATTAGATTGGCCGTTCCTTGACGCACAGCAAAGTAAATTTACTTTAGATCTGTATAATGAAACAATGAACTTAAACGATACTTATTTTAAGATGCCGGTACCTACGAATGTATGATATTTTTTATGTTTCAGCAAGCAACGGTAATGACAAGGACTGGAAAACAATAAAGTCTAGGTATCCTCTTGCTCAACGTCTCACAAACATAAAATCATACAAAGAAATACAATCTAAATCTTTAACAAAAATGTTCTGGGTCATCTGGGACGATGTAAATCTAACATTATTTAATTTGCTAGATTACAAAGCCACTAAATGGGATGACATGTATGTTCATGTTTTTAAAAACGGTGAACACTATGACGGAGTGTGCTTATTTCCTAAATCATTAACTATTTCTCAAAGAGAATTTTATAATAGATTTTTTACAGACAAAAAAGAAATAGACATTGTTGCTAGTAAACCGAAACAATATAACAAATATCATCCTTCTACATTTAAAGAATATCAAGAAATTACAGACGATATGTTTTGGGTAGTTTGGCCAGAGGTTACGATTATAAATGATTCTATTTTTGAATTGTATTTTAGTCATCATAACAGTTACGATCGCAGAGAAAATCATGTATTCAAAAATGTGTGTAATGATACAGCTTCGTATTTCAGTGGCGTGATTCTTTGTAGTAAGTATAAACCATTATCAAATCGTGAGTTTGATAAACAATATGCTATTGACAAAAAAGAACATGATGTGGTTGCTAGCAAATATCAATATCCTCTCTATAAAATTAAATCTTATGACGAGTATCTAAATATTGTTAACACTGAAAAACAACAGATGTTTTGGTTTCAGTGGCCAAATACAGAAATTATTGATAACACAATTGTTGATTTATATTTCGATCCAAATGATGGATCTTTAGATTATGATCGTACAGAAAATCATGTATTTAAAAATATGTGCAATGACACAGAATCTTACCTAAGTGGTGTTGTATTATTTTCTAAATCGAAAATTATATCCAAAAAAGAATTTGATAGAAAATACTTGATTGATAAAAAAGAACATAGCAAAGTTGTGAGTAGATATAGATATAACAGCTACATTCTTTCATCATATGATAATTACCTAGACGTTTTAAAGAATGAAACACAGTCGATGTTTTGGGGTATATGGCCTGAGATAGATATCATAGATGAATCTGTATTTGATCTATATTTTGATCCTAATGATGGCAAGTATGATCATGACAGAAAAGAAAATCACACATTTAAGCATCTGTTCAACGGCGAAGAAATATATACCAACGGGCTAGTATTATTATCTAAATATAAAATTATAGGACAACGAGAATTTCAACATCGATTTTTAATTGAAAAAAAAGAACACCTTCGGCTAGGATCTAAACATCATGTGTACGATGTTGTTTTTATATCTTACAATGAGCCTAATGCTGATGAAAACTATAACAAATTATTAGATGTCTGCCCAAGGGCAAAACGTGTGCATGGCATAAAAGGTATTCACCAAGCCCATATTACCGCAGCAAAATTATGTGATACAGATATGATGTGGATAATTGACGGTGATGCCGTTATTGAAAAGGATTTCAATTTTAATCTAGTCATGTCAAGTTATGACATAGACTGCGTTCATGTTTGGCGAAGCCTTAACCCTATTAATAATTTAGAATATGGTAACGGCGGAGTCAAATTATTACCAAGGCAACTAACACTAGATATGAATACCAATACATCAGATATGACAACTGGCATATCTAAAAAATTCAAAGCTATGGATGCGGTATCCAATATTAATGCATTTAACACTGACGCATTTGCTACATGGAGATCAGCGTTTAGAGAATGTTGTAAACTAGCCAGTCGAGTAATTGAACGACAATTCGAAGAAGAAACTAAACTACGTTTAGATACATGGTGCAATATTGGAATAGATAAGCAGTATGGAGAATATGCAATAAATGGTGCTAGGGCTGGAAGAGACTACGGATCAGAAAATAAAAATAATCTAGAAGCACTAAAAATGATAAATGACTTTACTTGGTTAGAGGAGCAGTTCAATGAACGATGTAGAAAAGATTAAAACATTTATACCGATAATGAATGAAATTAGTCCTACATTCTGTATGGCCAAATGGCATCATACTACTATCTATCTACAAACAGGTGAAACACACAGTTGTTATCATCCTGCCCCTCATAAAATACCCTTACAAGAAATTCAGATTGATCCCAGTGCATTACATAATACCACAGAAAAAAAACTTGAGCGTCTCGAAATGCTGAATGGCGGTAAGCCCAAGGGCTGCGATTATTGCTGGAATATAGAAAAGCTAGGAGACGATTACATATCAGATAGAAAAGAAAGAAATGCCACAATCTATACAGATCAGCGTTTTGCACAGATAAAAAACGGTGACTGGGATCAGATGATTAATCCGCAGTATATAGAAATATCATTTGGTAACGAATGCAATTTTAAATGCGGATATTGTCATCCCAAACACAGCAGCAGTTATTACAAAGAGATCAAAGATCATGGCCCGTACACTATGGTGAAAAATCATCGTAATGATATTGATTGGTTTAAAATTCATGAGGAAGAAACTAATCCTTATGTAGAAGCATGGTGGCGTTGGTGGCCCGAAGTTCGTAAGACCTTGACGATTCTACGCATCACCGGCGGCGAACCTCTACTGCAACAAAGCACATGGCGTCTTTTAGATGATCTAGAAATAAACCCATTACCCAATTTAGAACTCAACATCAACAGTAATTTTGGAGTTAAACCTATTCTAATAGAACGTTTAGTAGAGAAAGCAAATAATTTAGTAATAGGAAAAAAGATTAAAAAATTTAAAATTTTTACCAGTATGGATACTTGGGACTCACCTGCCGAGTATATTCGAACAGGTTTAGATTTAGAATTATGGGAAAAGAATTTTGACACCTATATGCAAAATACATCATTGCCCATTACTTTTATGATTACATTTAATATATTAACGGTTCCTAACTTTCAATCGCTTTTAGAAAAAATGTTGCAATGGCGAAATCGATATAACCTAACTAATTCAGATGAACAGAGAATTAAATTTGACACTCCCTATCTAAAAGAACCGTTACAGTATGATATGAATATATTACCTAAGGATGAATTTATGCCTTATATGTACAGGCATTTAGAATTTATAAAATCACATACCGACGATAACGATATACAATGTTTTTCTAATCTTGAATATGAAAAGTTTAGGCGTGTGGTTGATTATATGGAAACTACAGTATATACAGACGATAAACTAAAAGAAGGCCGCAAAGATTTTTATAATTGGTTTACAGAATATGACCGCAGACGCGGCACAGATTTTTCAGCAACTTTTCCTGAGATGATAGAATTTTACAATAGATGCAAAGATGAGTAAAAAAATAAATCTAGCCTACGAATGGATTGGTCCTAATGGACCATTGACTAATAATAGGATACCCACTGTTGTTGATCTTATGACTGCATCGGTTGATTATCATTTCCCTCAACTGAAAGGCGACCTATTTCAAAAACCACACTTTCATTCTAGAATAGTAGCCTCTAGGATAGTGTCTACTTACAAACTTCCTCAAGAAATATTCCTATATGAACTAAATTGGAATGATTTTCATTATAGAGACAAGTTTCATAATTTTCACAGTGCAGACGGATTGTTTGATGACAATCAAATTGATTCCAAAGTTTTAAACAGAGTGAAAAATAAGACAGCTTACTTTTTAGTGACACTGTTCTATGAAGGATATCTGGATGATGAATTTTTGAACCATCTATCAGATTATTTTATATCTAAAGGATTACCACTAACACAGGTAATTTACCTGACCAATTGCTACAACGGCAAGGAAGTATACGAAGATTATTGTAAACGTAATCACAAGTTGCCAGAGATGCGAATGGAATATTTTCCTGTATTTAGAATAGACAAATGTAACATAGGTCAAGCAATACGTGAATCTATAATTACAAAATATCAACCGGGTCCTCGAAAGAAAACTTTCCTATGTTTCAATAGACGATATAATAATCATAGATTAATGTTATATTTGGCAATGGTACAGCGTGGATTGATTGATCAGTGTTATTACAGTATGGATAAAACACAGCCAGAAGCCAATAGGTCTTTCGTTGAAAATTGCAAATACCTAATAAGTAGATTCTCTGATATGGGATTAGACAGCACTGATGTATTAGCAGCCGATAAATTACTGCCTTTGGTGTTGGACAATCCAAATTTTAGTAGATATCCTATGGAACACAGTGTTGATCCAGTGAAACACTTATATGACAATTCGCTGGTCAATATCGTTACTGAGACGTATTTCTTTAACAACATTATTCACATTACAGAAAAGACCTATAAGCCTATTGCATTTATGCAGCCTTTTATACTGCTAGGTGCTGCTGGTAGTTTACAGCATATCAAAGATATGGGCTTTAAAACTTTTGGCGAATTTTGGGATGAAAGCTATGATCTAGAAAAAGACGATAAACAACGCTTCAAGATGATTATGGGTATTATAGAAGAAATATCAACGTGGTCGGATGAAGTAAGGATACAGTTTACCTATGCAGTGAAAGATATAGTCGACTATAATGTAGCCCATTTAAATACAATGCAGGACACGGAAATAGATAACTTGGTAGAAAAATATGGAACATAAAAAAATACTAGTATGCGGCGCAGGCGGCTTTATAGGCTATCATTTAGTTAAAGAATTAAAGAAACAAGGACACTATATTGTGGCCGCTGATATAAAACAGCCCTTGTATGCTGAGACTGATGCTGATGAATTTTATCTTTACGATTTACGAAATCCGCAATTGGTAGATCAATTAGTCACTGCTGACCTTGATGAAATTTATCAACTGGCAGCAGATATGGGCGGCACAGGATATATTGGCACTGGAGAACACGATGCAGATATTATGCATAATTCTGCACTGATCAATCTCAATGTATTGTACGAAGCAACTAAAAAACAAATTCCAAAAATTCTTTATACCAGCAGCGCCTGTGTTTACCCAGAGCGTAACCAAGAAGATCCTGATAATCCTAACTGCGAAGAATCTACTGCATATCCTGCACAACCAGATACTGAGTATGGTTGGGAAAAACTATTCAGCGAAAGACTCTATTTTGCACACAGGAAAAACTACGGCATTGACGCAAAGGTAGTTCGACTACACAATGTCTTTGGCCCACAGGGATCCTGGAATGACGGAAAAGAAAAAGCACCAGCAGCACTTTGCCGTAAAGTTGCAAGCTGTCCCGAAGCAGGTACAGTTGAAATTTGGGGACCTGGTACACAGACTCGCAGTTTCTTGTACATTGAAGAATGTCTAAAAGGTCTGCAAATGATTATGGCCAGCGATATCACGCAGCCTGTTAATCTTGGCAGTGAGCGTATGATCAGCATAAATGATCTTGCTCTATTGATTGCCAACATTGCCGAAAAAGAATTATCAATTCGTAATGTTGACGGCCCTGTAGGTGTAATGGGCAGAACAAGTCATAACGCTCTTATTGAAGAATTACTAGGATGGCGTCCCGATGAGAACTTGGAATACGGATTAGAGCATACCTATAAATGGATCAAAGGACAAGTAGATGATTTACAGTAAAACAGGACGACTGTATGATCTAAAAGTACAGCTGGATAAATTTGCACCATTGACTAGTTGGAAATCTGAGTCAGATACTATCTATTATTTTCATGCCTATTATGACCTTCATCAAGGAATCAAAATTTTAGATTCTTTAGATGTAGCTCAATGGGACCATCTGCGCACAGATTCTACTGCAAAGTTTCTTTATGAAAACTGTAATGAAACTTTTACACATACACTAGCATATGATATTAAAAACATAATAGATCAAAAGCATATTCCTGCTGAAAAAATCTATCTAATAGTAATGGACGAAGTGCATAGACGATTCCTCAATGATAGATTTAGAGAATTAGCAATAGAGGGAGTGACTGTGGGTGTTTACAATGACCTATTGGGAAAGACCCATGTTCCTACAGGAAACTTTGTCACTGAAAAAAAATTTAGTGCATTAAGTAGAAACTATCGTGCATGGAGATTGCAAGTATATGCAGAGCTTGCTAAACGCGATATATTAAAAGATTTCAAATATTCGTTCTACAATATTTTCCCCTACGGAGAAGTAAAACATTTTAGTCAAGAAACTATGCTGGCTGATCTAGCCAACAACAGTTTTGAAGTCAACGATACAGTAACAGCATGGATATCTAAGATTCCCTATACACTAGAAGACCCAGAAGATAATGTAATGAACAAATGGAATGACGCTACTTATAACTGTGTGCTGTCTGCAGATTTTCATTTATTAATTGAAACACACTACGATCTATTCTACTATGTTCCTAGTCCAGATAAAGTTTATAAGCGCAGTCTAGCACCTAGTAGTATTACGGAAAAAACCAACAAGCCTATTGCCTGTTGCAGACCATTTATTGCGTTTTCTACACCGTATTTTCTAGAAGATGTGCGCCAACTAGGTTTTGAAACATTTAGCCCTTATATCAATGAAAGCTACGATCTAGAAATAGACAACCACAAACGATTAAATATGATTGTTGACGAAATAGAACGAATTACAAATCTATCTGCAGATGAATATACTAATCTAGTAGAAAATTGTCATTCTATAGCAGTTAGAAATCAACAAAAGTTGTTGTCTAAAAAAGACAATTTGCAGTACAACGAAAAGTTTAATTTTCTAAGAGATTATTTTGAGCCACAGTCAAATATACAAATTCTTTAATGAATTGAATCAGCACTATGATCCTGCCGAATTAGCAGTGAGTCATGCCAATCGGTCTCCAGTTCCTTATACGATTATAGACAATTTTCTACCCGATGAATTGTTTAATACCTTAAGTTTTGAAGTTGATTTCTTACAGGAAAACGATTGGACAGTGTTTAGCAATGGCACAAGTTATAGAAAAGAGTGCAGAAATTTTACCAGCACTCCTAGAATACAGTCAATGGCCTACAGCTTTCAGGGAGGACAATTTCTCAAATGGATCGAACAGCTTACTGGAATTGAAAAGCTAGTAGCTGATCCTCACTATCGCGGAGGCGGTATAACTCGTGTATCCCGTGGAGATAGTCTAGGCCTACATAACGACTTTAATTGGAATGAACAGCTAAGGCTTACTCGTCGTGCCAATTTGATACTGTATATGAATTCTGAATGGGATGCTAGTTGGGGAGGTGAACTAGAGTTTTGGGACTTTGATCGAACTGAATGCCTAGTGAAAATTGCCCCAAAGCCCAACAGACTAGCCATCTGGAATTACGATGAACGACTAATTCACGGCCACCCCCATCCGCTAGCCTGCCCCGATCACATCGCTAGACAAAACTTTATCCAGTTTTATTATGGTAGCAATGCTACGCATGAAACACCACCTCACCGCAGTCAATTTGTATAATGGCAAACTTTCACCTTAACAGTCAACCTTACATTGAACAACTGTCTTACAATCAAGCTACTGACATGATTTTAGAAATAGGCAGTGATCAAAATGAAGGATCTACCGAATTTTTTAACGGCTTATCAGTTAACTGGGAAATACCCTTTTATACCGTGGATGTTATCATTGAGCCGCAGCATAGATTTACCCACCTAGATCATATTATATGGCAAGTTGAAACAGGTAGTGTGTGGACTAAGAAAGTGTTGCCTACTTTAAACAAACAGATCAAAGTTCTTTATCTTGATAATTATGATTGGGCTAATCCTGGCCCAAATGCAGACACTATTAGGACAAGTTATGCATTTAGAAATGTCGATTGGTCTAATATGGGTAGTCAAGTAGAACATCTAGCCCAGATGATAAACTGTGTGCCTTATATGGCTGACCAATCACTGGTGATCTGCGATGACACTCCGTTAGTTGCTGGATCTGAAACATACACCGGTAAGTGTGGTGCTGTAGTTCCTTATTTGTTGTGCAACGGTTATAAAATAGTTTATACAGGAAATAATGGAGTTATCCTAGCAAGGGGTCTCTAATGCTCTGTTATTTTGACAGTGACACTGAAGTTAATTTGTCGCACCTTACAGACATCAAACAGGTGCGGTCGCTGACTGAGTTAAAAAAAAGGTTGCGTGAATCTAATTTTGAATTTACACAATCAACGGAATATACACAGCCGGGATTATACATTGCGGAAGTTAGTAAAATTCCGAGTCTTTGGTGTGCAAAAACCAAACCTGAAAGTTTTAACTTACTGCTTAACATACCAGGCAAGGTAATTAAGGCTGCTAAACTTAAAAAACTTCGTATAGTAATATTGTCAGTAGTTGAAGGAGATAATTTTGCTTCAAAAGACTTTAACGGATTTGAGCACCTACACAATACTGTTCGTCTGTTAGGACTGCCTAAACACTCTGTAGTTATTGTTTCTGGAAATTTAAATGCCAGTCAACAATATACAGAATGGTGCAAGCAACAATCTAAAGAAGAATACATTGAATTTCAAGAAGGCGTAGAATGGGATGGTAAAACTTCTAATAACAGCATACACCCGGCCCATCCTGTAGTCATAAAAGATTACGGATTACCTGTTAACAGCCTAAATCGTGCTCATAGAAATCATAGGACAGAACATTTATATTTTCTAGCTGAAAACAAATTGCAAGGATTGGTAAGTGGCGGTGCTTGGTTTGATACGCACGAAATAGAATATCCTATATATCAAACAGTAGAATATAATCATTACCATACAGTATTAAAGACCAACTATCCTAGGACTGTGGATGTACAAGACCTAGTTAATCAAGTTCCAAACTTAATTAATAATCTTGAAATATATGAAAACAGTCAACTAACAGTGGTAACCGAAAGTCATTTCAATCAAACTGGCGGATTGTTTATTACAGAAAAAACTTTTAGGCCTTTGCTAGTAGGTCATCCTTTTATGATTCTAGGTCAAAAAGGCACTTTAGAAAAACTACGGAGTTGGGGATTTCAAACTGACTTTGACGGTATAGACCAAAGCTATGATCTTGTTGAGGATGATCGGGAACGATTTTTACAGTTTCATCAATCTCTAAGAAATTGGTGTGTGCAAGATCCTGAAATAAGAAGAACTGCCATCTATAAATGGAATAACATTATCCAACACAACTTTCAAAATTATAAAAAACTAAATTTTAAAAAGATGATGTTTGATAATGTTATTAGATCTACGGAACTGTATTTCAAAGAAGATTTTTAGAGCTTTCCTGGATATCGTTTTTCAGTCGTTCAATATCCATTTGAAAGTCTATCTTTTTAATGTCTTTGCGATATTCCTGGAAAATACCAAGAAGCTTTTCGGCTATCTCATCCGGAGCAGCGTCAGAGAGCTGTTCCTGAACATTAATTTCCCATATCCGACCATCTGTGAAATCTAATCTCACCGAATCTAGATAGGCCACAGGCATGGTGTTCATGTAAAGATCTTCAAAAATCTCCGGCCATTCTTTTACAAGGTGGCGCGGAGGTTTGAATAAAGGATTAGGCATCAACAGTGTCTTCTACTTTTTTGGTCTTTTTAATCACCGGATCTAAATTATCGGCTTCTTTGCGTAATCTAGCTGCTTCTTTGTACATGGCATCTGCTTGACTACGATATGATTTGGCAAGGTCGCGATCAGACAGTGCGGCGTTTGTGTCGGCCTGTGCTCTAATAGGAGCGGGAATATCTGAATCCACTGCCGGCGTCATGTCGTTGACTGTGGCTATGTCTTTGATCACTGGCTTAACTGATGGTGCTCCTGCTACAAATTGGCATAGATCGTCGATAGTGCAGTTTTTCTGTTCGGCGATTAATGTGTTGAGGTTGGCTAACAGCACAGTGTCGTTGGTAGTAGGAGTCATCATTACGGAATCCGTAGGTACTTTTATCAATCTACCATCAGCTTGCATGGCCCTCAGCATGGGTCTACCATCTGGAAATAGCCGGATGTGCATGATTTCACCAAATTCAAATGCGTCTTGTGCCTGATCAGTTTCTACCAATGTCATAATTGCGTCATGATATTGGTCCGGTAGTTGTGCTACAGGTAATACTAGAGCCATATTTGACTCCCCTGGCAAAGTTCTAAACACCACTAATATCTTGGCTCCTGTGTTTTGAATTCTACCTATGTGTTTTAGGCTTCGCATTTAGGCTTCCTTTTTAGATATAGATTCTAGAAAACTATTTAATTTATTAAAAGTTTTACCTACGGCTTCTAGCTCGGCGGCTTTGAACGCACCTCTTGAAGTAGCAACTTCTATGATATTTTTTACTGCTAGTAGGTCGCTGATATTTAAATCAGGTGCAGACTGCGGCGCAGGTGCTGCTTGTTCGGCAACAGATTCTGTGCCAGATGGTTCGTTGATTTCTTCTGTCATTGTGTTCTCCTTAGGTGTGGACATGCAAGCATGAAATAAGTTAGTTCTTGATGATCTTCAAATCCTATTACACATGAAGATCTAAGATTCCCGCTGCGATCTACAGCAGGTTTTGTACAGATATAATATCTGCCTTTGAGCTTTGTTCGAACCCAATCTTCCACGCCATTAAACAACTCAGTTTCAGTAACAGTGAACATAGAAAAATGCGGAGCAATTGTACGCAAATTTCTCTGTTGTAAAACATCCATAGGATTAAGGTCAAACATAGTGAAAATATTTATACAGTAGGATTATTCGGGGGTGGATTCTTGGCTAAGTCTTTTGTTCATGGCTCTGTTATGTCCTAGCTTTCGAATATCACCACTAAGCAGATACAGTTCAAATGCGGCTTTTTCTTTCATGACAATGATATATTTTTTGTTTACAAAAAATGGTGAATCGATGTAATTGTCTAACCAAAGCAACACCTGTGGAGTAAATGCAAATTCTTTTGGAAATTCTATTTTATATGTTTTAATTTTAGCATATTCTTCAACGAATTCCAAGGCCTTTTCGGTCAATCTCAAACCACCTTGATCTTTGTTTCTAAAACTCCACCACCAAACAGCTTTGTAGTCTTTGATATTTTTTTCGTTAACGGATAATTCTGCTGCCTGCAAGAATACCCGGGTATAGGCATCCTTGGAATCCACGTTAGGCTACCTCTTCACCAGCAGTGAGTTTGACCACAGCAAAGTCTGTGGTTTTAAAAAGTTTGTTTAATTTTTTTGCCAAATTATGTGCATGTCCAGGATTCGAAAATGAAACTTTTTTATATTTTGGTCCAGGATAGCTGGCTATTAGACTACCGCTTTTGAGATTGAAAGGTTGACCGTTGTAGAACACAGCCCAGATAGCTTCTGAGTCAAGAATTTGCTCAACTTTGAAAGTTTCCTTGTAAGCATACTCTAAAAGAATTTTTGGCTTGGGTCTAGACATTTTATACGTGTTTCCTAATTAACCACGTATATATTTATGTCTTTTTTTAGAACTGCCCGCCGTCGAATTTCACGTCTATTTGGGTAGTAGATTCTTTGATTGCAGTTAACATTTGATGTATTTCGCTGACAGTGCTTCCCAGTTTAGCTGTTAACAGTGCTAATTCTGCAGTGAGATCTCGAGCTTCTTGTATGCTAATGCGTATTTCTTTTTGTTGGCTACGTTCAGCAACACTGATTCGTTGAATGAGTTTTTGTACTGTAGGCAGTATTCCTGGTAAATTACTTTGTGACATTAGTCAATACCTGTTTCATCTCTAATTCTGTTTTAAACGGACCTTTGTATGAATATCGTTCTAGTGTGATCTTTTTAGGACAAAAACTCTTGACCCATCCTTTCTCAAATTTGATACAGTAGTAGCCTGCACAATATAAACTTTTTGAATCGCTGCTTTTTGTGAATAGCGGTAATTTTTTCCGTATATCAAACATGGCGTTGTGAGGCTCAGTGCTGGTAGCATACCCATGAACTTCATTAGGCAGAGCCGTGTCTGCCTCTTTGACAATCTTTACAGTGAAAAACTTTTTACCAAACTGTTTGGTTAAACTATCTTTAGTCTCATAGATTTTTATACCGGTCTCGTTGCTCATAACAAATCTATTGTCACCGTCCTTTCTCAGAGTAGCAATCTTCTCGCCATTAGATTCTACGATCCAAAATTTATTTGCTATGATAGGTTTAGCGTGTATGTCTGTCATCTCTATCTCCTGTAGTGTGATCATGCTGTCACAATTTCTAAGTTCGTGTATCTTGCGTTAAGTGGTTCGGCATAACTCTGTGCCTGATCAGCAATTTTTTTCAAATCCCATAGGTTGCAGAACTTGATTAATCTTATACCAACTTGACTCACATTCTTTTGTTCAGCAGTAGCAGTGGAAATGGTATTTGTAATTATTTCTTTGATGTCATCGGGCTGATATGTTAGATCGATAAGTCGACGATTGCGTTCATAATCTTCTAACACACGGTGTTCTTGACCATTGTGGTCAGACCATCTCTGCAGCATGAGATTATTCCACGCATATCCTTTGCTGTTACGATCTTCGAACGCTTCAGTAAGACCCACTTTTTTGCTTGTGCCTTTAGTACGTACACCCGGATACGCTGAGAACACATTATCACTGGTATCACCACGCATGCATTTTTCGAATAACAGCCATTCTGGATTAGGCGCTGGCTTGGGCTCTTGTGTTTTCTTATCAATGATTGCTTTGCCTTTGTCATCAAATATTCCTTTGTCAGTGATAACATGTTCCATTACACCATTGTACTGTGTGACATTGGGTGCAATTAATTGTACAAAGTCTGTGTCAGTTGAGATAATGATATGATTGTCATTGGGATGACTTTGAATCCAACCAGCGATAAGATCATCTGCTTCAAGCCGCGGATTTTGCAGTACCGTGCAGTTAGTTTTGTCTGTGATAAATTCTTTAAATGTATCAAATGCTTCCCAGAAGATCTTTTCTTCATCTTGTTCTTTTTCTGTGTGTGCAGCACGAGCGGCAGCACGTTGCGCCTTGTAAGGTGTATAGAAGTCCTTGCGCCAGCTGCGACCTTCTAAACAGAATATAACATGACTACCTTCGAACTGTTGCCAAGCCTTGCGAATACTGTTTAGTGTAATATGGAACGCCATGCCTAGTTTGATATCAGCGTCACCATTGATTACGTGACGAGCACGAAAGAATGTGTTTGCTGTATCAACTAAGATGTAATTCATAGATTATCTTTCTTTACTGTTTTGATATCAATTAGGCCTGTGTTTACAGGACCGCCAAAATCACCATCAACTACTACATTGGCACACAGTTCACGGAACCAACGATCTACGATTTCTTCGTCTTTGTCACCATCCTCACCGTATCCCTCTTGCTTTAATTTTAACACAAAAAGGTCGTTCCAGTCAAGCTCAAAAAAGCCATTACGCACATTATCTTTATTGACATGTGTTTCGAGTACCCCTATCCAGGGTTCTTTTTTTCGGGTAGCACGTTCTTTTGGTGACAGCTTGGCCTGCGCTTCTGCTTCTGCTGCACGTTCGGCTGCGGCACTGGCTGTTTTGGCAGCTTCAGCAGCTTCTGCTGCGATAACTATAGATCGTTCAGCTTCTGCTCTGATCTTATCTATACCAAATAACCGTTCTATAAATTTTTTCATTATTTTACTTTCCATCCTATTTCATGATATAGACCAAATATGTCCAAATCAGTAATTCGTTTCATATAAAAATGCCAGGTCCTCGCCACTTTGTTTCGACGCAAAGAAGCATAAATTCCTTTAAATCTCAAGGTCCACGTAGAACTGTATCTATCGTTAAAATAACAATAGTTAACATTCTTCATTAAGTACCCCACTCGTTTTTAAACAATGGCACTTGCAGCCGGTCACTATAACGTAGACCGTTTTTCATTGCCAGTAATGCTACATTCTTATTGTTTAATGCATAAACACTTTCAACACCGCCTACCGGCATTAGATAAACATGACCTGTAAATCCGGCAGCTCTAAATTCTTTAATTGCACGTTCGGCATCGGCGAAGTCTTCTTCTGTAGCAATAACAAACTTCAAATAGGCTGTACCAATTTGTTCGTATTCACAAACTACTTCTGGACAAATAGCTTCCCCCCACTTCTCTCCACTACATGGAAGTTTAGCACTTATACTAAATGTAATACTGTTGCTGTCACGCATGTAACCATCTGCGTTGCTGTCGATCCAGTTTGCCAAATATGCTTTGAATTCTGATGATAACTTTTGAGTACCGTTAGTTTCAAAGGTAATTTCTTTAAGTCTATCCATACTAGGATGCGATAACAATTCTGGATAAGCACGTTGCCAACCTAGTAATGGCTCGCCTCCAGTAATAACAAGATGCTCATCTTCCCAACGACGGTGTGGAAGTATTTCCATAATGCGATGTACAATAGCATTGCTTTCAAGCATAGGACTCAAGTTTTTAAAGTCTGGATGCCACGATGCATAACTGTCACATCCTGTACTGACTAGAGGTAGTTCCTCATATTTGTTAAACATATGAGAAATACTGCCAAGTTCATCGGCTTCGACACTAAGCTCACCCCTTGGCATGCCAAATCCTTGACATTTAAAGTTACAACCAAATGTACGTAAGAATACAGAAGGCACACCCATATATTTGCCTTCGCCCTGAATGCTGTAAAACAGCTCTGCAATTTTAATTTTACTCATAGTTAATTATATACTCTTCTTTTCTAAAAGCCAAGAGCCGTCTCCTTGATCAGTCCAAGTTAATGTATCACCTTCCCCCATCCTGCTTGTTCTAATATCTCAGGAGGAAATATCAATATGCAATCTCCGTTTTCGGGGTCTTGCTCGACAGTTAGAGTCCATATGTGTAATTTATTCATAATTCTTCGCTTATCATTATTTTACACAACAATGCATCTCTGTTATCTCGAAATAAGAATTTTATTTCCATACTGCTGACTTCTGTGGTATACCTATTTCCGGGTAATCCGAAATGTTCAATTATACGAGCGCAGATTTCATCCCACCAAACATTGGTTTGATTTTTCCAAGGAACACAAATTTCTACCATTTACGATAATTTCCTTTATCAGGTATCACATGTCTTACTCCACCTGTCGGATCTTCCATATCGCCTTTACGTCGGGGGATTAAATGCACATGAGGCCACGTACAGGTTTGACCAGCAGCCTCACCTACATTCATCCCGAGATTAAACCCGTCCCACTCACCATTAAGTAGTTTGCCTTCGCCATATCTAATGGCACTAGCCACAGCATCGTTCATTACTGCAATGGTATTGTATTTAGGCACAAATAGTAGATGTCCTGGGGTTACTGGATACATGTCACGAAACACTTTCACGTGAAAGTCTTCATGTTCAAGTTCGCTCCAAGGAGCGCCCTTAGAGTCATCTATGCAATCAGTTTCCCAAGGTATCACTTTGGACAGATCATTCATCGTTGGAACTCCTTGCGTTCTTTAG